>Ga0209058_1000023_pt1 | contig 111831 bp, 104 predicted proteins | sample GraSoiAngelo_147_FD_185904 | JGI IMG/M metagenome (GOLD analysis project Ga0209058, IMG submission 185904) | Grasslands soil microbial communities from the Angelo Coastal Reserve, California, USA - 14_1009_05_40cm (SPAdes) (version 2) | ecosystem: Environmental > Terrestrial > Soil >... | reverse complement strand
GCTCGCCGCCGATAGCGCGGACCCGTTCTCCGTCGCGCTCCTGGTAACGAGCGGCGCCCGCACCGTCGACTCCGCCCGCGTCGCCAGGTACTACGATCTCATGCTGGCCGCCGCGCAGGCGCAGGCGACACAGCCAGCCGGCGCCTTAGCGGCCATCTACTTGGTAGGGTCCGGGTTCAAACACTTCGGCCACCCAGACGTAGATGTGCCTTCTCTCCTGGGTGCCACGCTCGCTAGGGACGTCGCGCGCGATCATTGACCTTCTCGCCGGGCCGCGGCAGCGTAAGTTCAGTGCTAGTAATCAGGAGGGCTAGACCTAATTGGTAAGGCGGCGGTCTTGAAAACCGCTGGGCGCAAGCCCGTACAGGTTCGAGTCCTGTGCCCTCCGCTGGAGTTCAGACCGCCAGGCGTCGTGCCTCGAACGGCCAGGTTCGTCCCTTCCACGACCACGCTCCGAAACACACGACACCCAGCAGTAGCGCGCCTAGCCCGAACGCCACCACCGCGGGCGGCGTCGTGGCAAAGATGAAGATCCATCCCACCAGCGCGACGAAGCTCGGCAACGGATAGAGCCACATCCGAAACGGCCGCGGCAGGTCCGGCGCGCGCCGCCGCAGCAAGGTCACCGCGCCGATCTGCCCGATGAATTGCACGAGAATCCGCGTCGTGATCAATGCGTCTATGACCATGCCCAACGATACAAAACCGGCGAGGATCGAGAGGACGCCGAGCACCACGAGCGAGACGTATGGAAATCCCTCGGACGGATGGAGGCGCGCGAATACCTTGAAGAAGTAGCCGTCCTTCGCCGCCGCGTAGGGCACGCGCGAGTACCCGAGCAACAGGGCGAACACCGAGCCGAAGGCGGTCCAGAGGATCATCGCCGTGAATAGCGTCGCGACGCCGGGACCGTACGTCCGTTCCATGAAGACCGAGACTACGAAGTTGGACTGCGGGTGTGACGCAGCCGGGACGAAATCCCGCCACGGGACGACGCCGATGATCGAGAGATTGATCGCGAGGTAGATCGCCGCGACTAGGACGGTGCTGATGAGAATCGACCGTGGGATCACTCGGCCCGGGTTCTCGACCTCGTCGCCGATATAGCAGACATCGTAGTAGCCGAGGTAGTCGTACACGCCGATCCGCGACGCGGCGCCGAGGCCCAGCAGAAAACCCAATGAAAAGTCGAGCGCGCCCGGCGGAAAGTCGAAGGCGACCTTGGGGTCGAAGTGCCGTGCGCCGGTCACGACGACCACGATGACGGTGACGATCGTGCCGATCCACAGCGCGACGGTGATCGTTGCGATCGAGGTGATCCGCCGGTACAGGAGTGCCAGGTTCGCGAGCCCGACGAGCGTCACGACGAGGATCGTCTGGCGCGCCGTGATCCCTTTCCAGATGTAGCCCAGGTACTGCGAGAACCCGATGTACCCGGACGCGATCTCGAGGGGACCACTCAGCACAAATTGCCACACGAAGAGAAAGCCCATCAGCCGGCCGACCTTCTCCGCGCCATAGCCGTGCCGCAGATACCCGAACGAGCCGCCGGATCCCGGCAGCGCCGCCCCCAGCTCGCTCCAGACCATCCCGTCGCACACGACCACCACCAGTGCGACGAGCCAGCCGAGCATTGCCTGGGGACCGCCCAGCGCGGACATGAGGAGCGGGATCGTGATGAACGGTCCGATCCCGATCATGTTCGTCATATTGAGCGCCGTGGCGTGAATCAGGCCAAAGCGGCGGACCATCGGAGGGGGCGACGACGCGACCGGGTGGGTCACCGCTGGTCGACTACGCGAGACTCGACCCTGAAATCATTCACCTGGGGGATCGCCCTGTCCCCCAATGACGCACGCGGCCGGAATCGTGAAATGGGAGGACTTCATGGTATGCCCCTAGTGCGCCGGCGCGACCGCCTGGGACAGGTCCGGGTACTCCCTCCGCACGAGCCCCCAAAGGACGGAACCCGCGGGAGGCTGAACCGGTGTCCGCGTCTCGGGACAAGCGGCCAAGGCTTTAGGCACTTGCCCAGAGAGGTGAGCAAGGCGGAACCCTTGGCGATGAGCGGCAAAGTCCACGAGGACGTCGCCCTCGCCGAGCATCTGTTTGACAGGAAGGAGATAGAGGACGTCCACGCGAAACGCACCGAACGTACCCTTCACATCGGGCGAGACGACACGGGACTGAACGCCGGCTGCTCGAGGCAGCTTTGTGTCGCCAGGTCCTGCCCGGAGATAGACGCTCGCTGGCGGCAGCTCGGTGCTGTCCTGAGCGACAGCCGTCACCACTAACACCGCTTGATCGTTCATCGCTGCCAACTCGGCGCAGTCCTTTGGAAACGCAATGTCGTAAAACGCGATGCGCGGGACGGGAGCGTAGCTCCGATACTGTGCCGCGGCCTGGCTGAGACGGCCGTCCAAAGCCGTGTTGGAGACGGGTCCGTTGGCCCACCCGAGGTTTTGCTCGACGTGCTGCGTGACCTGAGCCGCAGCCAGGAGAGCGATGGAACCCAGGCCCGCCGCAATGAGCAGACTTCGAAGGGACCAGTTGGTTATTAGAGACACTAGGTCAGGTTCTCCTGGATGAAATGTGGGCTGAGATGTACATCAACCTGGACGAGCGGCCCCTCACCAATGCAGCGGAAGCCATGGATCTCTCCGGCCTTGATGACAAGAATGTCACCCGCGCCGGCTTCGAATTCCTGATGAGAGCTTCCTTGAAACGGCAGATCTTCCTGGCGGACGCGGTACATCCTGCGGGCGCTCCTGCTGAGGGGTCATCCAAGCATACTGCCATCACATCGCTAGCGCGCCGTAAGCGCCACGCCGAGCTGAATCAAGGTCAGGCGGGGCGAGCTGGTGACGTCGCCGCCGTTGAACTTCACGGAGCCGCCGACGACGCCGAAGATCGCGTTGAAGTAGGGAGCGAAGTAGAGCATCCGGCCCACGGGCAGCTCATAGCCGATCCCCATCTGCGGCCCGAACCCCGTTGACGTGATGACGTTGGTGCCGTCCTCGGCGCGGTGCGTCACCCACCCCAACCCACCCTTCAAGTACAGCGGCGTCCGTCGCGTCGGATACCAATAGGCTGCCGCGCTCAGCGCCGCAAGCGTCTGGTGCACGCTGCTCGTGCGGTGGCGCCACATCGCGGCTTCCCCTCCAATCAGCACGCGCTTGCTGACGCCGCCACCCAGACGAAGGTGGCCGGACAGGCCGGACGGGCGGTCGCTACGGCAGATGTAGCACCCGACATGCCCCCAGCCCGCACCGAGGCCGACATCGAACCACACCCCCGTGCGGGCCTCGCGCCGCTGCGCCGCGAGCCCGCTCGGCAAGCCGAGCAGGATCGCACTCGTGAGGACGACCGCTAGACGGGACATAGGTCTGCTTCATTGCTACGTCTCCACGGCCCGCACCGAGGTGATTCCAGTCACGGCGGTTTCGTCCGCGTGAGGCGCAAGCTGGGGCCGGAGGTCTTATGCGTCACACCTTACGCGCTATCGTGTGGGTAGCAGCGGTGGTCGGTTGCACCGAGCATCCGGTCGTCACGCCCGGCGGCGGGACACCGACCGGCTTCGCCCAGTCCTACGGCGTCTGGACCCCGGGGCCGCGCGACGACTGCACGGCGGCGATCCACGACAGCTATTCCGTCGTCGGGCCGGACGGCAAGCTCTACCCCACCTGGCACCCGCCGGTGGATCCCGTCACCGGTTGCTCGTTCGGGCACGATCATGGGCGCGATCCGCGCGGCTCGGCGCTGTACGCCGCGGTCGGGCCGATCCCCTTCGGGTACGCCAACGAGCAGCTCGACGCCTACGATCCGGCGAACCCGCGCCACGAAGACCACTTCGGCCACAAGGTCGAGTGGGAGAACGGGGTGCAGATGCATTTCGGCAGCCCCGCCGCCGACGCGCTGTTCGACATCCGCTGCGACGTACTCACCAAGCTGCACCAGGGAACGCACTCGAAGGACGCGTTCACCAACAACCTGCACGAGCTCGCCTATCACATCCTGTGCAGCGACGGCACCGAGCTCCACGTCACGATTCTGGCGGCGATCGGGGACCCGGGGCAGTTCACGCGCTCGTGCGACGGTACGACGGACGTCGTGGTCGGGCCCGCCACCCCTGCCAACTCGCCCGCAGGCGGAGGCCGCCGGCTCATCCCTGACCGCACCTGCGTGGACCAAGACATCCTCGTACCCGCAGGCCAGCGCTCGGACTTCGGCGCGCTGCACGAGAGCTGGCAAACCTCGAACAGCATCGAGCGGGCGGATGGCCACGGGCTGACGTTCTTCAATCCGTACTTCCAGGTGTTCCTGCCGAGCCGATTCTACGATCCCAAGATCGCCCCGCTCGTGGGGCGGCCGATCGACGTGTGCTACGAAGTGACTCCCACCGGCGGGCGCGCCCAGGGCACGCCCTGCGCCGTGTCCACGAACAACGGCACGATCGCGGGGGTGACGTTCGACGACCCGCGGTCCGTGTTCAACGGGGTGGATCGAGTGGTGGATGTGAACGCGAACATCGTAGACAACCCGCAGGGACCGGAGGTCTGGTACACCGATCCGTTCGGGAAGCATGGCCGCACGGACCCGTTCGTGGGCTCCATCCGACAGTTCATCGCCCGCATCGACAATACACGCGGCGGGCTCGATGCGAACGGCCCCGGCGTTGGGCGGGACCGCAACTACGGCAGCCCGCGCGTGCACGCCCCGAACTGAACCGGCAACCCCGGCGGACCCGCCGCGTAAGGCCTTGCGGCGCGTCCCGCGATATCCGATCGTCCGAGCGCCTCCAACGATGGGCGGGCCCCCCCCTGGCAACCGCCATGCGACCGCATGCCCGAATCCTGGACGACGCGCCTCACACGCTGGCGAAGACCGGCAAGCTGCATCGCCACTGACGGTTAACTCCCACGACCTCAAGCTATCTCTTGACTTGAGGCCGCCCCGCTTCCTATACCTAGAACCGTGCGCCGCGGTGACGCGGGAGTCCTCACTATGCCAGAAGCCCCCCAGTGGGCACGGGTCAAGACAGGCGTCAACTACCACCTCCGTCGCGGGGCCTGGTACGAGGTCGTGCGCGTGACGCAGGGCGAGGCGTTGATCGAAGTCAACCACCAGACGATGACCGTGCCGGTCGAGCTCTTGCAGATCGTTCCCACGCGTCCCCAGGTCTGGTCGGTGGTCCCGCGCCCGCTCGACGCCGTGAACCTGCCGCTGAGTTGGGGCACCAAGTACGCGGTGTGCCCCAAGTGCAGCGGGCGCGCGCCGCTCGGTCGCCCTGTCCCCAGCATGATTTGCAACACCTGCGGCGGCGAGTTCGAAATCTCCTGGTCGCTGGATCTCGATCTGGCGTAGCCGTTTCGCTGCGGGTCCTAGCCGGATAGACCCGCACCCCCGCCGCAGGTATGCTTCCACTTCGCACGAGCCCACAGAAGGCAGGTGTCGTCATGCCCGTCTCCGTCGCGCAAGCCGGGGCGAAGCTCCCACTGACCGTCGTGATCCCGACCCTCAACGAAGCGCGTCAGATCGCCACTGCCCTCGAGGCGCTGCGGTGGGTCGACGAAGTCATCGTCGCCGACGGCGGCTCGACCGATCTTACAGGCGAGCTCGCTCAGCAACACGGCGCCAGTGTGATCGAACTGCGCGGGCAGAGCATCGGTGCGCAGCGTAACGCCGCCATCGCGCGGGCCCGCAACGCCTGGGTGCTCGCCCTCGACGCGGACGAGCGCGTCACCGACGCGCTGCGCGATGAGTTGGCGCGCGTGCTGCTCTCACCGGCGCACGAGGCCTATCGCGTCCGCTGCGAGAATTACTTCCTGGGCCGCGAGCGCAAGCGCGGCCGCTGGGGCCGTGACTGGCACGTCCGGCTGTTCCGGCGGGACCGCCGCTTCTCCGAGGATCGGGTGCACGAGAGTCTCGAAGCGGTGTCCGATGTGGGGGACCTGAGCGGACCGATCCGGCACGTACCGTACCGCAACCTGACTCATCACCTCGAGAAGATGGTCGTGTACGCGCGCTGGGGAGCGAAGGAGCTGCACGCGCGCGGCCGTCACGCCACCGCCTGGGACCTGCTCGGTCGCCCGGCGTGGCGCTTCGTGCGCGACTACTTTCTGTACGGCAGCTGGCGGGATGGGCGCTATGGGCTGGTGACGTCACTGCTCACCGCCTGCGCCGGCTTCCTGAAGTACGCTTACCTCTGGGAGCTCGATCAAGCACCGCCGGCGTCCCGCCCGGGATGAAGCTTCCGATTCTGATGTATCACAAAGTGGATCGGCTGCCGCCCGGCGCGCGCCACCGCCGCAATTACGTGCTTCCCGAGCAGTTCGACGCCCAGCTGGCGGCCCTCACTCGCTGGGGCTATCAAACGATTTCGTTTGCCGACTGGCTCGCCTACCGCCGCGGTGAGCGGTCCCCGCGCTCCCTGCCCCATCGCCCGATCATCCTCACCTTCGACGACGGCTACCGCTCCACCTACGAGATCGCGTGGCCGCTGCTGCGGCGTCACGGCTGCGCCGCCACGGTGTTCCTCGTTTCCGATCTGGTCGGCAAGACCAACGCGTGGGACGCCGACGAACTCCAGGAGCCGCTGCTCGGCCCCGCCGAAATCGCCGAGCTGCGGGCGGGCGGCATCGAGTTCGGGTCCCACACCAGGACCCATGCTCCGCTCACGACCGTGTCCCCGCATCAAGCGAGAGCAGAGCTGGGCGACTCCCGCGCCGCGCTCGAGCGCCTGCTGGGCGAGCCGGTCCGGGTGCTGTGTTATCCCTACGGCAAACAGAACCCCGCCGTGCGCGCCCTGGCGCGAGAGGCAGGCTACGAGGCGGCGGTGATCGCGCGGCGCAGGCTCAACTCCACCGCGACGGACCCGTTCCGCCTGGCGAGGCTGCGAATCGACCCCGGCACCGGCGTGCGGGCGCTGCGGTGGACCCTGACGCAGCTGCGCTGGCTGCCCTGGGCCTAGCTAAGGCCACTCATGCCGCGGGTCCGCCTGGTGGTCTTCTGGCTCGTGTGCTTGGGCGCGGGGCTCGGCATCGTCCGGTTCGCCCCCGTCGCCGTCGCCGCCTGGCAGTCGCGCCGCCACGCGCTCCGGCTGGAGTCGATCCGCGTGACGGCCGACTCGCAGGGCACAGCCGGCCTGTTTCCGGTCATCGAGATCACGCTGCGAAACCCAGCTCCTTCGCTCAGCTTTCTGACCAGGCTCGACATGGAGCTCAGCACTCGCCTGCGCCGGCCGCTGGTCGGGGGCTGCTCGGAGGGCCCGGCCGCGTGGGGGTACGATCTGCTGATTGACGGGCAGCGCGTGGTCCAGCGCGACAGTGTGATGGTGTCGCAGCTCGTCGACCCCGAAAGCCTGCACCGCTTCGCGATCGCGGTCGGACAGAGTGGCCCGCCGGCGCACGCCGAGTACAACGTCACGCTCACGCTCCACTACAACGAGCACAGCACCCTGCCGCTGGGACAGCTCAGGCTCAGCATTGACAGCCCGGCGTGCGGGCTCGCCCCGGCCACTCGGCCCGCGCGCCCCGTGCGCGTCCATCGCACCCGCCTGCCCAGGACTTGAAATCGGCTTGAGACCGCCGGGCGACCGTACGCCCCATGCAGGCGGTCACTCTGTTCGCATACGCGTTCGTCTCCAACGTCGCGCTCGCCGTGCTGCCACACGAGCCCGCCGTCATCTGGTACGGCGCGCGCCTCGGTGTGTGGCCGACGGCGTTGGTCGCGACCGCTGGGACCGTGGCCGCTGCGCTGGTGGACCACCGGATCTTCGTGCCCGTGATCCGTCGCGCCGCAGCGCGCAGACGGTCTCGCGCGGCTGACCCCGGGCCGGCGGCCCGGGCGTGGCTCCAGCTGTTCGCGCGTGGGCCGTTCGCCACGATCGCCTTCTCCGGGCTGACCCCCCTGCCCTTTTTCCCTTTCAAAGCGCTCGCCTTCACCACGGGCTACCCGCTCGGACGCTATCTCGCCGCGGTCACGGCCCGCTCGCTCCCGCGCTACCTGCTGCTCGCGTGGCTCGGAGAAGCGGTGCGCCTGCCGCTCTGGCTCATGGCGACGCTGTTGGCGCTGTTGCTGATCCCGTCTCTCAGAATCGCCCTATGGCCCCGGCCCAGCGCGAGCTGACGTTCTTGCTCGCCGACCCCGAGCGGCGGCTGTTGCGCGCGATCGCAGCGCGCCTGCCCCAGGGGGTGACGTCGGATCACCTCACCGTGCTGGGCATGTTCGGCGCGCTCGGCGTCGCCGCGGCCTATGCGCTCTCGCCCCTCAGCCCCGGGTGGCTGTGGGCGGCGAGCGCGTGTCTCGCGGTGCAGTGGCTCGGGGACAGCTTGGACGGCACGGTGGCGCGGGTGCGCGGCGCCGAGCGGCCGCGCTACGGCTACTACCTGGATCACGTGGTGGACGCCGGCTCGACCGCCCTGATCGGTCTCGGCCTGGGACTCTCGCCCTACGTGAACCCGTGCGTCGCGCTGGGGGTGGTGATCGTCTACCTCGCCCTCTCGATCAACGTCTATCTCGAGGCGAACGTGTTCGCCGTGTTCCGGCTCGCCTACAGCCGGCTCGGCCCGACTGAAGTCCGGATCCTCCTCATTGCAGTGAACGCCGGCCTCGCCGTGAGCGGCCCGGGACGCGGCGTGTACCTCATCGCGAATGCGACGCTGGCACTGCTCGGGATCTGCATGCTCGGGATGTTGGGCGTGCGGGTGGGTCAGAACCTGTCGCGACTCGCTCGCGAGGAGCCTTTGAAACGACCGGCGAGACAGCTCAGTCCGCGAGGAGTCGCCGCGCTTTCCTGAAGATCGCGTGCCACATCGCCCGCGTGAGCTTACCGGTGTTTGTATTCTGGCGGCTCGGGTGGTAGGACGAGACGAGCTGCGTCCCGTCTGGGAGCGTCGCCACCGCGCCGTGGGCGAACGCGGGTCGCCGGCGCGGCGGGAGCTTCGCCCACCAGCCCGCGGCCTTGAGCCAGTGCTCGTGCGCCACCCGACCGAGCGTCACCACCACCCGCACGCGCCGCAGCAGCCGCAGCTCGGCCTCGAGATACGGCCGACAGCGCTCCAGCTCGGTACGGCTGGGCTTGTTTTGCGGCGGCGCGCACCGGGCGGCGGCGCTGATGTAGCAGTCTGTGAGCGCGAGGCCGTCGTCGCGGGCGCGCGACTGGGGCTGATTCGCGAAGCCGTAGCGATACAGCGCCTCGTACAGCCAGTTACCGCTCGAGTCACCCGTGAACATCCGGCCGGTGCGGTTGGCGCCGTGGGCCGCCGGCGCCAGTCCGACGACGAGCAGGCGCGCCCGCGGGTCACCGAATCCCGGTACCGGTTTCCCCCAGTACTGCCAATCGCGGAACTCGCGCTTCTTTTCGCGCGCCACGCGCGCGCAGTACGCGCGCAGCCGCGGACAGCGGGTGCACGAGACGATCGCGCGATTGACGTCTGTGAGTGAGGAAACCATGGAGGTGGATATGGCCGCCGGTCCCACGCTAGAGCGTGGGAGACGCGAGACCTTGATCAGGCTCCTACGGCACGCGCCGCTGCCACGTCGGGAACGCGGCGCCGACGAGCCCGCCGGTCACCCCTCCCGCGACGCCGCCCATCAAGAATCCGACAAAGAATCCGCCGACGTCGTTGCAGCCGCTCGCGCTCTCGCATGTTGCGTGGACGAGAGCAGCGGCGATTGCGCCGAGCCCGATTCCCCCGATGGCGCCGCCGATCAGCGCCCCGCGTCGCCAGTGCGTGGCGTGCACCCACAGCGAGTCCACCGCGGTGGCCGGAATCCGCTCCGGCGACCCGTCCACGCGGAGCACGACCAGACTGGGCGACGCGAGCTCGACGGAGCCCTCGATCAATCGCTCCCCCTCGACGCGGATGCGCACGCGTTGCCGCGCGCCCAGTCGCGCAAGGGCGATTCCGGCGCGCTCCGCCGCGGTGAGCGAGCTGACCTGCTGCGCGAATCCGGGCGATACCAAGAGCGAGACAAGGCTGAGAGTGGCGCCGACGAGAGCGAGCGTCCGCATGCGAGAGCCCCCTGTGAGGTGCGCCGGAGATGATCGCACGACCTTCTCAAGGGACTTTCAAGAACGGCCCACCGCAAGCCGGGAGGAGCGGGGGACGGGGGGCCCTAGAACCTGATGGCGACGCCCTGCTTCGCGGTTCCGGCGACGGTGAAGGCCTCGACTGCGAGCGCGGCGCCCAGCAGCCAGGGCCGTACACGGGCAGGCAGGGCGGCCGCCGCGCCGAGCACGCTGAGACCGGCGATGGCGGTGTAGGTGTTCAGCTGGCCGACCGTGGGATTCGGTCCGAGGATGAAGTTCGTCTCGCGAAAGTCGCGCCACCCGTTGCGGGCCAGCCCGCGCGTCTGCGCGGCGTCGATCAGCAGGGCGACAGTGAAGGCGCTCGCCAGCGCGACATCGGATTGCGGCCAGGACAGGCGCGGCAGGGCCGGCCGCGGCGTGCTGAGGGTGAGCTGTATCGTAGGCTTGGGCTGGCTCGACCAACTTGGTGGAGTAGGCACACTCCAGGCGGTCAACCGCTGCTCGGAGACGCGTGGCGCCGCCCAGAACGTGTGGTCTTTGAGGGCGCGCTGCGCCGCACCCTGTGCGGGCAAGGCGACCAGGGCGCCGACGACGAGGAGCAGCGTTGCGATGTGTCTCATACGCGTCCCTGCGCCTACGCAAGGGGGGTGCCACGCCAGGCCGCGCGAGGGCCCTCTCGTTTCGCACTAATTTCGTGCAGCCCGCCATGCCCGAGGGCAGCGCCATGCAGCAATTCTGTCGCGCGCCCGTGACACTCTCGATCCGCGGCAGGACCGCGCGTTCGGCCCGGTATCTCAAGGCGCGGGTGCGCCGCGTGAATTGCAAACGTGCGCGGGATCACGGCTTGCTCCGGGCTCCGCGGCCGGGGATAATTCGGCCCGGGAGAGGTGGAAGTGCTTGCCTGCCGGGTAGAAACAAGCAGTTTGTAACGACGCACTTGGGACAATCCGGTAACCTTTGCCGAAGGAATGGCATCTTCACGATGCTCTCCGTCCCCTAGGCGCGGCGATGCGGCTCTTCCGGTCCCACGGGTCTGTCGCGCTCGCTGCCCTCGGCGGGCTCGCTGTCGGTGCCTGCGGTCTCGCAGACGTCTTCCGCCCCGGGGGGTTGAAAGACGTCGTGCTGCGCTACACCGGCGCGACCACCCTTAACGTCGGGACTCGCGTGGCACCCGCGGTCACCGTGGAGGTGGACGGCGTCCCAATGCCGAACCCCCGGCTCCGCTTCTCCTCCTCCGACACGACCATCCTCGCGCTCACTCAGATCGGCGACACCCTCGTCGCTTGTCGAACCGGGCGCGCAGTACTCAGGACCCGCCTTATCAGCTCGATGGTCGCCGATACGGCGCCGACCGCTCAGGATTCGATCAGGGTGACGGGCGGATCGCCCCTCCCTACGTGCCCGTGAAGTGCTTCCGCTGCGGCGCGGAGATTCCCGGGGCCGCGCGCTTCTGCGCGAGCTGCGGGACCGTGGCGGTAGACCCGCACGACGCCACGGTCGTCATCGAGACCGAAGACTCGGAGGCGCTGTTCCGCCGTGTGCGCATGGTGCTGGAAGGCGAATTCGACGTCGAGCGCGAGCTGGCCCGAGGGGGGATGGGCGTGATCTTCAAAGCGACCGAGGTAGGGCTACGGCGCTCCGTGGCGTTGAAGGTGCTGCCGCCGGAACTCGGGCTGAACGTCAGGTCCGCCGAGCGGTTCAAACGCGAAGCGCGCATGGTGGCCGAGCTCGATCATCCAAACATCATCCCCGTCTACCGGGTCGGGCAGCTGGGCGGGATCTTCTTCATCGCGATGAAGTTCATCGAGGGCCGCTCGCTCGGCCTCATCCTCGATACGCAAGGGGCGTTGCCCGTGCCCGTCACGCTGCAGGTGTTGCGCGGCGCCACCCGCGGGCTCGCCTACGCCCACGACCGCCATATCATCCATCGCGACATCAAGGGTGGCAATATCCTCGTGGACCAGGACGGCCGGGTCATGGTATCGGACTTCGGAGTCGCGCTCCGCGCCGCGGACGTGAACTTGACCGCCGACGGTACGGTGATCGGCACGCCGCCGTTCATGAGCCCTGAGCAGTGCGCCGGCCGGCGCACCGGCCCCCAGAGTGACCAGTATTCCATCGGCATCGTCGGTTTCCAGATGCTCACCGGCGCGGTGCCCTTCCGCGCCGACACGATTGCCGGCATGATGCAACACCACTTCTTCACCCCCGCCCCGGACGTCCGCCAGGCGCGCGACGACGTGCCGCCCGCCCTCGCCGAGGTGCTGAACCGAACCCTCCAGAAGGACCCCGCCGCGCGCTACGCCACGACCCGTGACATGCTCGCCGCGCTCGAGGCCATCCCCTTCTCGGAAGACGACCGCCGCGAGAGCGAGCAGATGCTGCGCCAGCTTGTGCAGGGCACCGTGATGCCGAGGGTTTCGGCTCGCGCCCTCCCCCCGCTTCCAGACCGCCCGACCATGCCGCTCGCCGCGGCCGAGCTGCGCAAGCGGCGATTGCCCGTGCGAGTCGGCGTAGCCGCTTCCGGCGTGCTCCTCCTGGGACTCGTGCTCGGCGTGCTGCGCCTGACGGCACGGCGGGGCGATGCGACTCCCGGTCCGACGGCGATCCCAGCGGCGCCCGCGACGCTGCAGGTCGCCAAGCCACTGGCGGCTAGCAAGCCACCGGTGGCGCGGCCGCCGGGCGGCAAGCTACGCATGCTCACGCGCCCCACTGATGCGGAGATCTTCATCGATGGCCGCCGCGTGGGGGCGGGCGCCGTCGTGGACCTGCCGCTGACCGCGGGCGAGCGGCGGCTCGAGGTACGGGCGCCGGGATACCGGTCGTTCGACACGACGCTCGTCGTAACGGTGGGGAGCACACTGTCACTAGGCCGAATCACCCTCTCCGTGGCTGAGCAGCGGCCATGAGAAGGCTCGTGCTCGGCCTGACGCTGGTCGTGGCGGCGTCGCCGTCGGCCCGCGCCCAGACGGAGACTGGCGACCAGTTGCGGCAAGCGGAGGATCTCTACGAGCGGCTCGAGATCGAGCGCGCGGTGCCGTTGCTCCGCCAGGTGGTGGCCACGAGCTGGCCTCACGCGGTCACGCAAGACCAGCGCGTCGAGGCCTACACCTACCTCGGGGCGTCGCTCGCCCTGCTCGGCATGGGCGACTCCGCAGCGATGTACTTCCGAAGCGCCATCGAGCGGGATCCGTTCACCGACTTGGACGCGCAGCGCTTCACGCCGGCTCAGGTGGCGCTGTTTCGGCAGGCACGGCGCCTGACGTTCGCCGTGGCGGTCCGCCCGGTCGCGGCCGGGCGCGTCGATCCCCGCACGGAGCGCGCCACCTTCACCGTCGTGACCACTCACCGGGCGTCGCTGCGAGTCGAGCTGCGACCGGCCGACGAGAAGGGCGCGGTCGAGCTATTCCACGATGTCAATGACGGCTTGCGGGAGGTGCGGTGGGACGGCTTGCTGCCCGACGGCCGCCTCGCCCCACCCGGCCGATACGAGCTGGGCGTCGTCGGCCGGAGCCAGCTGCTCGCTCGCTCCGACTCGATGCGGGTCTACTTCACCGTGGCCCACGAGACGCCGCCGCTCGAGGACACGCTCCCCGACCTTTCTCCGGCCCAACTGCTCCCCGAGCGGTTACTGGTGGCGGCGGGCGCCAAGGACCTGATCAAGGGTCTGGTGATCGCCGCGGGCGCCCTGGCCGTTTCCAGCGTGGCGGTGAACCGTGACCTCGGACGGGGAGGTCGGGCACTGGCCATCGCGGTAGGCGCCACGGCGGGGATCGCCGGTGTGACGGCCCTACTGAACGCGCGCCATGAGCGCGACCTCCCGGCCAACATCGCCGAGAACGGCCGGCGCCGCGTCGCCCGGGCTGCCGCGAATGCGAGCATCGCGCACCGCAACGCCGAGAAGATCGCCGAGACCGTGCTGATCATCAGGCCGGCGGCCGGCGTGGGCCCGTGACCCGAGGCGACCCGATCCCCGTCGCGTCCGGCATTCTGCTCTGCCTCGCGCTCGCGCCGGCCGCCGGGATCGCGCAGATCACCGTGTCGGGGACCGCGGGGGTGTCGCTGGCCGAGCATCGGGTGGACATCGGAAACGGCATCGAGGAATCGAGGGGCCTGCTGTTCGGTGCCGGAGGAGTCGTGGCCTTCCGTTCTCGGCTCGAGATCTCGATCGGCGTGGCGGGAGGGTCGCTGTCTACCGACGCGGCGGGAGCCGAAAACCGGGATGTCGGGGAAGTCGGCATCGAGGCCAGTTTCGTCCCGGTGCGGTGGCTTGCGCTACAAGGGAGCGCGCGATCGCGGGCGTATTCCACGGCGATCGCTCGGCAGCACTGGACCACCGTGGGGGTTGGGGCCGAGGTGCGCCTTGACTTCGCGACGAGCCCGGTGCGGGGAGTGCTGCGCGGCGACCTGCTCCCCGTCGTTGCGGTGAACGGCCTGCCTGGACCCGATGTCGCGCTCACCGCCGCAGCCGGGATGGAGTACCGCAGCGGCTCGATCGCCGGCGGGTTGTTCTACGAGCTGGAGCGCTATGACTTCCCGGACGTGGGCACGGGGCGTCGCCTCGAACAAGTGACCAAACTGACTTTCCGCTTCACCGTGCGTCGGGGTGGCCGCGCCAGCCGGCCGTGAACGCGCTCTTGTGAGGAGCCTGGCAGTCTAGTTGCCCCCACCCGCGGCGATGGCAGCGGCGAGCACCACAGTCGCAAGGGCGCCCGCGCCGGTGAGCGCGAGCCCTGGCACCCAGCCGAACTCCACCCCGAGCGATACGCGCCCGCGCGACTGCACTTGGGAGTTGCACGTGGTTGGTCCACAGCCGAGAAACACGGAGCGGCGCACGAGCTCGGGCCGAGCCGCGACCGCAAACCAGTCGTTGGGACTCCACCTCACAAGGCCGAACACGGAGCCCGGTTGCAGGTCGGTGGTGGTAGTCACCAAAGGCGTGCCTAGGGCCAGATCCACCGATCCGGAAGACGGGAGCCAGCGACGGTACCGGACGGCGGGCCCGAGTGCGAACCCGAGTCGGTCCAGGTTCGCGAACACCGACCCGCCAATCGCGTCACGGGTAGTGATGTTGGCCATCAAGCCCCAATCCGCTACTTCGCGCAGTCGCGTGTCGTTGAACTCGTCCCTGCCGAGCACCACGTAGCTACCGAAATTGGTGAGCAGGAACGCGGAGCAAGTGGGTTTGGGCCGTGCCCGGTAACACAGCGGGGCAGGCGTGTGAGCCGCGGTCGAGTCGGGGCCGGCCTGGGCCGAAACGCGCGCGAAGCAAGCCAACAGCAAAACAGGGCAGAGTAGCGTGAGACCACGCATGGCAACCTTTCGGAGTGTAGGAGCTCATGGTTGCCGTCTATCATCAAGTGGTTTTCAAGACTCCGGGGGGTTGCAGCAGTCGAGGGGACTGGCGAGGTTGTCCTGTTCCGGGAGAGGTGGCCGAGTGGCTGAAGGCGGCGGTTTGCTAAACCGTTATAGGGCCTAAAAGCCTTATCGGGGGTTCGAATCCCCCCCTCTCCGTACCGCACCGCCATGACCACGCGCGTTCGCTTCGCCCCCTCCCCGACGGGCTACCTGCACGTCGGCGGCGCCCGCACCGCTCTCTTGAATTGGCTGTACGCCCGCCACGTGGGCGGGAAGTTCCTGCTGCGCATCGAGGACACCGACAAGCAACGCTCCACCGACGAGCACACGAAGGTGATTCTGGACGGGCTCACCTGGCTGGGCCTCGACTGGGACGAGGCGCCCGTCTTCCAGGGGGGACGGGTGAAGCGGCACCAGGAGGTGGCTGACAAGCTGCTGGCCGAAGGCAAGGCTTACATCGAAGAGAGCGCGATCCGGTTTCGCCTGCCGCCCGGCGAGATCGCGTGGGACGACGCGGTGCACGGCCGCATCTCGTTCCAGGGCGAGGATATCAAGGACTTCATCATCCTGCGCTCGGACCGCACGCCGATCTACAACCTCGCGGTCGTCGTGGACGATATCGACATGGCGATCACACACGTGCTGCGCGGCGACGACCACATCTCCAACACGCCGAAGCAGCTCGCCCTGTACCGCGCCATCGGTGCCCAGCCGCCGGTGTTCGGTCACGTGCCGATGATCAACGGCCCGGACGGCAAAAAGCTCTCCAAGCGCCACGGCGCCACCGCGGTGGGCGATTACCAGCACATGGGAATCCTCCCCGCCGCGATGCGCAACTTCCTGGCGCTGCTCGGCTGGAGTCCGGGGGGCGATCGGGAAATCATGACGCTCGACGAGATGATCGGGCTGTTCTCGCTGGAAGGCATCCAGAAAAAGCCGGCGATCTTCGACATGACGAAGCTCGAGTGGATGAACGGGCAGTACCTCTCGATGGCGTCCGCGGACGAGCTGTACCCACTGGTCTCACCCCAGCTCGAGCAGCTCGGGTTGAACGGCAACAAGGACGCCGTCCTGAAGGCGATCGCCGCGGTGAAGACCCGCTCGCGCACCACGCTCGACGTCGCGAAGCAGGTGGCCGTGCGGCTCGACGCGAAATTCGTCGCGTTCGACGACAAAGCGATAAAGGAGATCGCCAAGGATCCGGCGGGTTACAAGGCGTCGCTCGAGGCGAGTGTCGCCGTCCTCCGCAAGACTGACTGGACGCCGGAAGCGCTCGAGAAGACGTTGCGTGCCCTGGCAGACGAAAAGGGTGTCGCTGCCGGGAAGATCTTCCAGCCGATCCGCATCGCGCTCACGGGTGGGACGGTGTCGGAGCCGGTGAACGAGCTGTTGCATGTGGTAGGGAAAGAGGCGGCGCTGAAGCGCCTACAGGCGGCGGTCACGGGGTCCACAGGCTGAACGAGGGGATCCCGGCACATTTTCACTGCATAAGGCACCGCCTCCCGATGCCCAACCCTATCTAACCCGAAAGGCGACCGTCGCTCGTCCGATCTGCGCCCCGGCCGCGTTATCCCATACCTGAACCCGTAGCAGATAGCTGCCGCGCGGGATCTGCTGCGGCGAAAGGTCCAGCACTTCTGTCACCGGTCGTCCCTCCGACCCGGCTGAGGCGCGATCGAACTCGAGGCCGTTCGCTCCCGGCCAATCCTCACGGGCGATGTCTCGCTGGAGATCGTCGCTACGCAGAATCCGATAGGTCACGTGGTAACTCACTCGCTCGGCGCTCACGCGCAGCCCGTACACCTCGGCATAGACTCGGACCGTGTCTTCCGCCGCGAAAGTCAGGCCCCGCTGCAGGTGTCCGAGCATCGCAGGCCGGCTGACGAGCGTGTCGCCGCGCCAAGCCTTCGCCAGCAGGAGGTCGCTGATTGCGGGTCCGGCGTGGAAGGACCGCAGCGTGAGCGCTAGCTCCTGACGACCCAGTGTGTCGCCCTCGCGGGCGTGGGCAAGCAGCACGTATCGTCCGGGGGCCGCCGCCAGGGTGACGCTCCCGGCGTCGCCCTCACCGGATCCCCGCTCGCCCCCGACATCACCGACTAGCGCCGCCGCGAGTGTCCCGGTCGTCGAGACGATTACGAGATCCGTGGTCGCCGCCCCCCCCAGGTTCCGGAACTGCGCCGTCCAGAGGCCGAACTCGAGGGCGGCGGGTTCGGAGGATGCGTCGCGCGTCAGCCCGAGCTGCATGGACGCGAACTGGTCCTGGTTCATCGGCCGGAAGACCATCTCCGGCGTGGTGCGCAGTCCCTTGGAGAACGCGCTCGGCCTGACGAAGCGCACCTCTCCCCACTCGGCGTACCTCCACCGCTCCAATTCGTCCGTGTTGCACTGCGGGTCGACCGTATTGTCCCCACCCAACCTCGACGCGTCCGGTGGCCCGAAGCGCAGGTACATGATTCCGCGGTCGTCCAACCCTGTAGCGAGGTTGTAGCCCACACGCGCCGCCATAGTGTCCGCGCCCCGCAGATCCATCCCCAAGGGAACAAACAGCGTGGGTGAGAGCACCACCCCCATCGCCTCAAGCCCGCGCCGAGTGCTCGTCGGCATGCTCTCCTTCTCCTCAGTGGTGAGATGGGCCGCAGGATCCGTGGCGACGCGAGCACGGTCTCGCACACTGCTCACGCCAGGCAACGGGACGCGTCCACCCGAGTAGTAGGGCGGGAGCGCCTTGAACACTTCGCACCGCAAGTGGAACTCGCGCTCCCCTTGCGCCGGCTCGAGGTTGAGAGTGCGGGCCACACTACTGCGGTGGTATGAGACGAGGGGATGGAGCAGCGGGTAGTGCTTGCGGGCATACCGCAGCCTCGAAAAGTGCTCCACGATCCGGTGGTTGGTGCTCGCGAACAGGTTGGGGTTTCGCCGTGCCCAGAAGCTCTCGAGCCAGGTGCCCTTCGCCTCGGGTGGAACGCCGGCCCACCACGCACGGAGCTCGCTCGGCGTAGCGATGCCAACGACCTGGCGCCACAGCACATTTGCGGAATCCCGCACAGCATACCGCAGCGCCCGGTCGTAGAACACGATCCCAGCCAGTGTGTCGCCTGCCTCGAGCGCGCTCTCCGCCCGCAGCGCGTTCCAGCCGGGGCCGGTAGAGTCTTGCGTGAGTCCGATATCGAGAAGGTGGTCAGCATCCGCGTACCGCTCCTCCTCGATCAGCAACTGCGCGATGCGCAACTGCACCACGGGGTCGGTGGTGTTCGCTTGCAGTCGCTCGATCATCTTCCGCCGACCGCCCGCGTTCCGGTACAACGTAAGCCACTGGTCCCAGGCATCTCTGTAAAGCGGGTCGAGCTCGATCACCCGCTCCAAGCCTTCGCGGGCGATCCGCTCGCCGTCATCGCCGCCGAGCCACAGACCCATGAGAGCGATGCGATAAGGTGGCTCTGGATCGTGGGGCAGAAGCTGTTTCGCTTGCCGATATGACTCTAGTGCTCGGAAGCGACCGGTGGGCATGTGAGCGGCGTGCGCGTCACCCAAGATCATGAACCCGCGGGGGTCACGCCCATGCCGCAGCGTGTACCGCTCCGCGAGTTTGATGGCCTCATCGACCCGCCCCAACTCGAGTTCCGCGGCGGCGGCTCGCAGTTCTGTTGGAACGGTGTCCTGCTGGCCGTGGGGTGGCAGGAGAGTAGCGGCAACGAGAAGTCCTGCGAGTAGCGGGTTGGCCATGAGACCGAACTCCGAAGCAGCGGGGACGGCGAGAGGCCGGGCTAGGGCACCGCCTTGACGGTGTCCGCCTTCGTCGTCGTCGTATCCCCCCTCGCCCGCTTCTGCGCGTCCCGCTCCGCCTGTTTGCGCGCCCGCAGCTCGCGTACGTACTGCCGGAACAGCTGCACCGTCTCGGTGCGGCGGGCGGCCTGCATCAGGTCCTGGCGCATGTCCTCGAGCTGTCGCGCGCGCCGTTGTTCATCATAGTTGCCTTGCGGCAGCGTGATCGGCAGCAGCGCGAGCACCGCCGTGGGGATCTTGATTCCGGCGACGTGGATGTACTGCGAATCGATGCCGATCGTCTTCCCCGCCACTTCGGTGGTCCACGTCGGCTTCTGGCGCGCGCGCTGCTCCTGGTCGATGATCACGTTCAGCGAGTCGACCATGGCGCGCAGCCGGTGCACCGCCACCGAGTCCTTGTGCTCTTCCTCCCCGTACAGGGCGTCGGCCACTTCGCCCGGGAGCGCGGGACGCGGCAGCACCCACAGCCGCCCGTCGCCCACTTGCGGCGGGCTGACGAGATGCGGGCCGATGGCGGCGGAGCTGGCGGCGAGCGCGCTGTCCGGCTTGCCCACCGTCGGTGCGGGCGGCGGAGTGGTCGTGTCGATGACCGGCGCCGGCGCCGGTGGGCGCCCCAGGCCGCCGCTCGGCCCCTTGCCGCGCTTGGTGCCGCCGAACGGCGGCAGCTCCGTGCGGCGCGGTGGCTCGGGCGGGATGATGGTGATGAGCGACTGGTAGCGGTCGATGCGCCACGCGCCGGTGACCGCGAGCGCGACCAGCGCCCCGTGCAGCACGAGGCTCACGACCCACGTCAGGCGGGCCTTGGCGCGCGGGACCTGCCGGGGCTCAAACAGCGGCCAACACCTTTCCGAGACGCTCCGCCGCTTCGACGAGCCGCGGCGTCGCCACGGTGAGCGCGATCCGGAAAAACCCTTCGCCGCCCGCGCCGAACCCGCTCCCCGGCACGGTCACGACGCCTTCCTCTTCGAGTGCGCGGCGCTGGAACGTGGCCGAGGAGAGGCCTTCGGGGAGCGGCACCCACAAGTACAGCGTGGCCCGCGGCGTCTCGGGCTCGAACCCCTGGGCGCGCAGCACCGGCAGCATGGCGTCCCGCCGCTCGCGGAACCGCGCGACGTACTCGCGGGCCAGCTGTTCGGCCTGCGGCAGCACGGCCGCGCCCGCCGCCTGCACCGCGAGGAACGCGCCCGTGTCGACGTAGTTCTTGACGCGCGCCAAGGCGGCGATGAGCTCCGCGCGCCCCGCCGCCCAACCGAGCCGCCACCCCGTCATACAGAACGTCTTCGAGAGCGAGTGAAACTCGACCGCGCAGTCCCATGCCCCGGGGATCTCGAAGATGCTGGGCGCGACGTAACCGTCGTACGTGATCTCGCAGTACGGGTTGTCGTACGCGATCACGATGCCGTGCCGCCGACAGAAAGCGACCGTGCGCTCGAGATACTCGCGCGTCGCCACAGCCGCCGTAGGGTTGTTGGGATAGTTCAAATAGACGAGCCGCGTCCGCCCGATCACCTCCGCCGGGACCTCCTCGAGCTCGAGCAGGAACGCGGTGCGCGGCGTGAGCGCGTAGCGGTACGACTCCCCGCCCGCGAGCACTGTGCCGCCTTCGTACACGGCGTACCCCGGCTCGGGCACCACCGCCACGTCGCCGACGTCGAGCAAGGCCATGGCGAGGTGAGCGATCCCCTCTTTGGAGCCGAGCAGCGGGTGTAGCTCGGTGAAGGGATCGCACTTCACGCCGAAGCGACGTTGGAGATACGCGGCGGCCGCTTCGCGGAACGCCGGGAGGCCGAGCTGGAAGGCGTAGCGGCTCATCGCGGGATCGCGGGCCGCGCGCGCCAGCGCCTCGACCGCCGCGCGGGGCGGCGCCAAGTCGGCGTCTCCCGCTCCGACGTCGATCACGTCTGCCCCCTCCTGGATCAGCCGCCGCTTGCGGGCGGGGATCTCGGCCATGGGGTAGCTGGGCAGGGCGGACAGCCGCTTGCTGAGCCGGGTCAGAAGAAGCCCTCCTCTGAACTGATACGCGCCACAACGTTCCCAGGCTGAAGCCTAAACGTTACGTTTCGAAATGCCCGATCAGCCGCTCGCTCCGGGTGAGCTGCCGGCACCGGGCGTCGAGGGCATCGTAGTCGGCCTTGGCGGAGGCCTTGAAGGCGTCGAATGCCGCCCGGGACGCCCAGCGGTCGATCGTCACGAACCGTCGGGCGATTTCGATGTCGCGCGCCAGCTGCGAATCAAGGAAGCTCTCGCCCCCGCTGCGCCGGAACAACTGCGCCCAGTCGCCGTCGGGCCCGTAGGCCCGGACGAAGTCCTCCTCCGCGCCTGCCTTCGCTTCGAACATCCACACGACCACGAACACAATCTATCCTTGCGCGCCCAGGGCCGCCTCGATCCCGTGCCCCGCGAAGAACTCTTCACACGCGCGCCGCACGTCCTGCCAGGAGCCGACGACCCGCGACGCGGGCGGCAGTCCCTCGAGGATCAGCTGGCCGTATCGTTTGGTCACGATCCGGCGGTCCAGCAGCACCACCGCCCCCACATCTGTGGTACGGCGAATCAGCCGCCCGAACCCCTGCTTCAGCTTGAGCGCCGCGTTGGGCACGAGGTAGTGCGTGAAGCCGTTCAGCCCCCGGGCCTCGAGGCGCTCCAGCCGGGCCGCCGTGAGCGGCTCACTCGGTACCTTGAACGGCAGCTTGGCGAGGATCAGCACGCGCAGCGCGCGGCCCGGGACGTCGACCCCCTCCCAGAACGAATCCGTCCCGAGCAGGATCGCGGAGCCGGCCTCGCGGAACCGCCGCAGCAGCTGGTCGCGCTGCCCGTCACCCTGGACCAGCAGCGGCCAGCGCCCGCCGATCGCCCCGCGCACCGCCTCGGCGGCGCGCCGCAGCGCGCCATGACTCGTAAACAGCACGAACATGCCCCCGTCCGACGCGTGCGCCAGCTCCACCAGCACCCGCGCCACGGCCGCGTCGTGCCCCGGCTCATCGTCGCGCGGCTCGGGCAGGTCGGTCGGGATCCCGAACAGACATTGCGCGGGAAAGTCGAACGGCGAGGCGTGGATCTCGCGCGCCCGCACGCGCGACGGCGGGAGATCGAGTCCCACCCGCTGCTCCAGATAGCCGAAGTCGCCCCCGGCGGCGAGCGTGGCGCTCGTCAGCACCACGGTCTCGACCCGGTCGAACAGGTTGTCCTTGAGAATCGGCGCCAGGTCGAGCGGCACGGCGGCGAGCGACACGTTCGGGGTCTTCCGCCCGCGGCGCTCGAGCCAGCGGACGGCGGCGGGCACGCCCGCCGGGGGCCGGAGCGCCGCGGTGAGCCCGACGGCGATCGCATCGAGCCGCCGCACCACGCCGCGCAGCTCGGCGATGAGCTGGGCGCGCCGCTCGGAGGGGTCGTCGAGCGACAGGCGATCGGCGATCGTCTCGACGCCGTCCCGGAGCCGGGAGAAGCCGAGCAACAGGTTGTCGAGCGCCACGTCGAGGCCCTGCGCCCAGACGTCGTCGCGCGCGAAGTCGTCGGTGAGCCGCAGCACGGGGGTGGGTCCGGGCTCCGCGTCGAGCCGGCGGGCGAGCAGGGCGAACAGCGCGTCGGCGGCGCGGCGCGCCGCGCCAAGCGCGTCGAACAAGCTCTGGTGCACCAGGTCGCGACTCGCCGCCGAGAGCAGGTCATCGCGGCCGGCGAGCACCGCCCCGAGGGTCGGCAGGAGCCCGCGGCCGTTCTTCTCGAGCCGCGAGAGCAGCCGCTGCACGCCGAGCATGCTCACCTGAGCGCCCAGGTGCATCGCCGCGACGTCCTCGAGGTGATGCGCCTCGTCGAGCACGAGGCGCCGGTACGGCGGCAGAACCGCCGCCTCCTGCCAATTGTCGCTCGCCATGCGCACGGCGAGATCGCTCGCGAGCAGGTGATGGTTCACCACCACGACGTCCGCCTCGGCGGCGCGGCGGCGCGCCTGGAACAGGAAACACTGCTCGAAGTGGGGGCACTTGAGCCGCGTGCACAGGTCGGATTCGGCGGCAACGGCGTCCCACACCTCGGCCGCGGGCTCGTCCGGCAGATCCGACAGGCTGCCGTCGCTCGTCTGCCCCGCCCAGGCGGCGAGCGCCTCCAGCTCGGTCGCGCGCTCGTCCTCGAACAGTGAGCCACGGGCATCGCGTGCCTGCTCGAGCCGCGCGAGGCAGAGGTAATTGCGCCACCCCTTCAGCAGCGCGAACGAAGGCGAGTGCTCGCCCGTCCCGAGCGCCCGGGCGAGAATCGGCAGATCCTTGCCGACGAGCTGCTCCTGAAGGTTGATCGTGTTGGTGGAGACGATGGTGCGCTCGCCGTTCTCGCGCGCCCACACGAGTGCAGGTGCCAGGTACGCGAACGACTTGCCTACGCCCGTGCCCGCCTCGAGCAGCGCGACGCCGCCGTCGTTGTACGCATCGGCGATGTAGGCCGCCATGTCACGTTGGCTCGGCCGATCTTCGAAGCCCCCGAGCGCGCGGGCCACCGGACCATGAGGGGCGAGCAAGCCGGCGACATCGAAGGGATCGAGCCGCGTCGTCGCGCGCGGGCGGGGGCATTCGACCACGACATAGCAGTCGGTGACGTCGTTGTCCACGATGGCGAAGCCCACACCTCCGTCGTGCAGGCGGGCGGCGACGCTCAGGTCGGCCCCCGAGGGCTCGAGTGCGCCGCTCGGGTGGTTGTGCAGCAGCAGCTCCCCCCGCTGCGCGATCCCCGGCAGCGCGAGCACCGCGTCGACCGTGCCGCGCGCGACGGGGCGCGCCTCCACGAGGCGGCCGTGCGCGTCCGGGCGCGCCACGAACGACACTTCGCGCCCGTGGGCCGCGGCGATCTCCGCGCGCACCTGCTCACGGACCGCGGGCGACAGGCGCTCCACGCTCACGTCTTGAGCTCGCGCTTCTTGGCGGCGGGAAACAGCACGTTGTTGAGGATGAGGCGGTACCCCGGCGAGTGCGGGTGCAGCGACAGGTCCGTCGGCGGATCACCGATCTGGTGCTGCTGATCTTCCGGATCGTGCCCGCCGAAGAAGGTCCACGTTCCCTTGCCGTGATCCCCGTGGATGTACTTCACCCACGCCGCGCCCTCTTCGTCGCCCAGCACCGACACACTTGGCTTCAGGCGGCTCCGCAGAAACGACGTGGTGAGCCCGTAGAAATCGGGGATCACCTGGCGATGATTCTGCACCAGCATCGTGGGGACAGGGTCGATCTTGGCGCTGAAGTTGAACAGCTTGAACGCGCCGAGCGGCTGGCGACGCGGCCCGGCGTTCACCTGGTGGCCATCGATGTCGGAGAAGCTCGCCACCGCCGGGTTGGGCTCGACGTGCGCCCCGGTGAACGCCAGGGCCTTCGACCAATCGAGCTTGGCGTCCGCCTGCGGATCCATCGGTGTGCCGTCGGCGAAGGCGGCGGCGATGTCGACGCGCTCGGCGGCGAGGGCGAGGTCGATCGTCTCCGTCGCGGTGCACATCGCAAACAGGAACCCGCCGTTCGCCACGTACTCGCGGATCTTGCGCGCCACCGCCTTCTTCAAGTCCGGCACGGTGGCGAGGCCGAGCCGCTTGGCGGCATCGCTGTTGAACCGCACCATCTCGGCGAGCCACGGAGCGCCGCCGTAGATCAGAAAGAACTTCGAATACTGGCCGGTAAAATCCTCGTGGTGCAGATGCAGCCAGTCGTAGTTCGCGAGCTTCCCCGCCATCACCTCGAAGTCCCACACCGTGTCGAACGGGATACCGGCATACTGCAGCGCCATGGTCACGGCGTCGTCCCAGGGCGGCGCGTTGGGCGGCACGTAGACAGCCACCTTGGGCGCCTTCTCGAGCGGCACCGCGTCCATGTTGCTCGCCTCGATCTCGCCGCGGATCCCGGTTACCCGGCCGTCGTCCACCGGCTCGGCCTTCACACCCCCGAGCGCCGCGTCCCTCCGGACCGCCTCGCCGTCGGGCACGAGGAACGCGCCGCTCCGGTAGTTCAGGAGCCACTCCGCCTTGATGCCTGCCTGGATGATGCGGTACGTGACGCCGTAGGCCTTGAGGTGATCGGTCTGAGCGTCGTCCATGGGAATAAGGAGAGACGGGTAGACGGGTAAACGGGTAGACGGGTAGTAGCCCAGCAAGTCGGCGCCAACCGCCGATCCGCCGATCCGCCCGACCGTCTGAAGGAATTCCCGCCGCCTCACGACTTCGGAATCGCTCCTTTCGCACGCTCCAGCTCCCGGCGCGCCTCGGGCACGACCGCGCTCTCCGGGTAGGCGAGGATCAGGTGCTCCAGGTGCGCGATCGCTTCCGCCGTCTTTAGTTGGCGGAGCAGCAGCCGCGCCCACTCCAGCTCGGCGGCAGGCGCGGCCGCGCTCTTTCCAGGGGTCCCCGCCACCTCCGCGAACAGAGTCAGTGCCGTTTGCTGCTGCAGTGCGTCCAGCCGGACCGCGACGCGGCCCGCCAGCAGCAGGATATCGGCCCGGCCTTCCCCCCCACTTCCCCGCGTTTCCAGACGCGCGGCCGCAAGCCGCAAGGACTGGACGGCGCGGGCCGAGTCCCCGCGGGCGAGGAGCAGCAACGCGCTCCCCAGCTCCGGGAAGCGATCGCCCGGAAGCTGCTGCAGCAGGGCGAGGACGCCCGAGCGCTCGGTAGCGTCGCGCCGGTCCCCGGCGTACGGACCCGCGGCCCGGAACATCTCCTGTGCCTCTTTCATGTCGCCCGAGTAGAGCGCCACCCAGCCGCGCAGCGCCAGCGCATCGACGCTCGAGTCCGCCAGGAGCACCGAGTCGGCGAGGTCCAGCTCGCCGCGCTGGATGCGCGCCCGCGCCAGCTTGAGTCGCAACGCCGCGCGGTCGTCTTCGGAGAGTCTGGACTCCGCTCCGAGCCGGGTCGCAGCCTCGCTCAGCTGGCCGTCATCGATCAGGGCTTCCACGAGCGCACTCTGGGCGAGCGCCTGCGCATCGGGCGGCGCCGTGGAGTCGGCCGCCACCTGCGCCAGCACGCGCCGAGCCGCGACGCGGTCGCCGGCCCCGAGAAACGCCCGCGCCGCCTCCGCCCGGGCCCGCACCGCCAAGGGCTCGGGAACCATGTCGGCGTAGCGCGCGAGCGCTAGTGCCCGGACGCGGCGCGCGTCGGGAGTGTTCCCGCCGTTCGCCAGGTCGGCGAAGCGCCGCAGGGCGGTCGCGGCGTCGGACGACGGCTCCGCGACGGCCGGCGCGAAGACGCTCCAGGCGCGCTCCGGCTGGCCCCAGCCGAGCAGCAGCTCGCCCGCGAGCCGGCGCTCGAGCGGTTTGGGCTCCGGCGCCAGGATCGCGCGCACGATCCGTTCCCGCTGCTCCACCGGCGCCTCGGCGAGCGAGCTCGCCGCGCTCAGGAGCTGCGCGGGTGCCTCGCTCAACGCGGCCGCCCATTCGCGCGCCGCCTCCTCCCACTCGCCGACGCGCTCCAACAGCTCGCCCAGTTCGATGCCGAACACCCCGGGCCGTCCCAGCGCGCGCCGTCCGAATAGGAACACCTGGCGCGCCTCGTCGAAGCGGTGCACGTCCTCCAGCGCGATGGCCCATTCGCGGTACGGCGCCTCGGCGCGCGGCTGCTCGGCGGTCCAGCGCTGCGCCACGGCGCGCGCGCTATCCGGCTCGTTCAACGCTACGTAGGTCCGCAGCAGCACGGCCCGCAGAGCCGCGTTCCCGGGACTCGCCGCCACGGCGCGCTGCGCCGCGGGAAGCAGCTCCGGTAGCCGGCTGAGGGACGGCAGCACGCGTTCGAGCCCGAGCAGCGCGGCCAGGTTCGTGGGCTCCCCGCGCAGCGTCGTGAAGTACACGGTCGCGGCCCGCTGGTACTGACCTGCCCGCTCCAGCTCGAAGCCCTGGCCGATGGCCTGGCCACGGGCGCCGTGCGCCGAGACCAGCAGCAGCCCGAGAACCACGAGCTCAGCGCGGCTCGGGCGCATTCAATCTCCGGAAGTACTCGAGCACGAGCCGCCGCTGCTCCGGCGTGAGCCCCGACAGCTCTTCCCACGTCGGATAGCGCAGCCTGGGCCCCCCGCCCGTGGCGCCGGGCTTGAGCAGCGCGGGAAGGTGCACACTATCGCCGGTGGCCGGGCGACTGCTGCGTTCCTTGCTTTCGTCGGGCTCGCTCCCGGACAGGGTCCGGCCGGCGTCGAGCAGGCGGCGGTACAGCCGCTCCTGGCGCTGGATCGTCTGTTGGTCGAGACGGCCCGCGTCCAGTTGGCGCGCCAGCTCTCGCGCCTCTTGCGCCAGCGCGCCCGCCGCGCCGCTCCCACCCTCGGCTTGCAGCCGCTCGAGTTGCTGCGCGAGCGCGCGCTGGCGCGCGGCGATCGCGCGCAGCTGCTCGAGCACCGCCTGAGCGCTCGGCCCCATCATGGGAAGGAGTCCGCGCGCCGCGCCGTTCAGCCCTTGTTGGTCGCGCGCCATCCGCGCGAGCTGCTCGACCGCCTCGGCGAACCCGCTCCCCGACCGCGCTCCCGCGACCTGGCTGCGGCTCCGCGCGAGGGCGAGCGCGGTGGCGTTGAGCGCATCCACTGCCTGTTCCGCCAGCGCCGCGGCCTCACCGGTGTTCGGATCCCCCTGCTCGAGCTGCTCGCGCGCCGCGGCCATCTGGCGCTTGGCAAAGCCGAGCGCCCCCTCGAGCTGCGGCGAGACGAGCGCATGCTTCCCCGCCGCCTCGCGGATTTGCCCCTCCACTGCCGTCGTCCCCTCCTCGACAGACGCCTGGCGCGAGCGCGTCGCGGGACCGCCCTCCCCGCGGCGCAGCGCTGCGGCCACTTGTTGCTCGCGGTCCGCCAACGCCGCCGTCTCGGACAGCGCGCGGTCGAGCGCGCCGAGCGTCTCCTGGCGCCACGCGCCGGCCAGCGAGTCGCGTCGCGTCCGCAGTGCGTCGGGAAGTCCCGCCAGCTGCTGCTCCGCCGTCTCGCCGGACCGCTGCGCTCCAGCCTGGTCACCCTGCCCCGCCGACTCGGCGGCGCGCTGCATCGCGCTCTGCGCCTGCCGCGCGGCCTGCTGCGGCGCCGCGAGCGGGGCCTCGCTCCCGGACGGCAACCCGAGGTCCTTCCCCACCTGCTCGATGCCGTGCGCCAGCGAGTCGGCTCGCTCCTCGAGCGCGCGCTCCCGCGCCGCCGCCGCGCTGTCCGGGCGCCGCGCGTCCGTGTCGTTCCATTCGGCCTGGCGCCGCTTCAGGTCTTCCGCGTCGGCCGCGAGCGAGGCGAGCGCGCCCTCCGACGCGGCGCGCTGGAACAGCTCGCGGCTCCGCTCCAGCTCGGCCTTGAGCTGCTGCTGCGCTTCGGCAAGCCGCTGCAGCGCCTGCCGCGTGGCGTCCGGGTCGAGCTTGGCGAGCGCCTCCTGCAGCTCGCGGAGTCGCTGCTCGAGCTCGGGCGTGACCGCGCGCTGCAACAGCTGCTGCACCTCGCGCAGCCGCGCCTGGAATGCCGAGTCGTCGATCCCCGCGGCCTGCGCGGCCCGCGCGATCTCCTCCACGGCCTTGGACAGCTCCTGCACCCGCTGCTCCAGCGCCTCCTGCTCGTGCGCCACCGCCTGCGCCCGTTCGGTCGCCTGGAACGGCAGCGTGCCGGGCTGCACGCCCGGCGGCGGCCGCCGCCCCCCTCCCGCCGTCTCGTCACGGGAGCGCTGCTGCGCCAGATCGCCGGTGCGCTCACCCAGGTCGCGTTGCGAGCCCGCGATCGAATCCGCGGTCTCGACGAGGCCGCGCGTCGCGGCCCGCAGCGCCGCTCGCACCTCCTCGAGGCTCGGCAGCCGCAGGGCGATCTCCGCGCTCCGTCCCACGTGCGGCGCCGGTGCGTTATCCCACGCTTCCACACGAAGCCGCAACGTGTCGCCCGGCAGCAGGCCGCGCCGCGCCGCGTCCAGCTCGCCCTGCACGATGGCGCGGTCACCCACGCCGCTCACGTCGAGCGACTCGCGCACCCCGTCGCCGACCTTCCCGGTCCGGCTCACGCGCCAGCTCACGACTTGGAGGCGCGACAGCCCATGGTCGTCCCGCACATCGATCACCAGCGGCTGGCGCAGCGACATGGGGAGGGTCGTGTCGCGGCCGGGCACCGGCACGGTGACCACCGGGGCCGAGTCGGGCACCACACGCAGCGCCAGCTGCGGCGCCTCGCCCTCGAGCGCCCCCCCGTCGGCCGTCGCGACGTCGAGCCGCCACGTGCCGGAGACGATCGGCGCGAGCCGCCCGGCGAACCGCGCTCCCGTGACGGCGAGCCGCGACACGGCGCCGCCCTGCCGCCACGCGACCGTCGCGAGCGGCACGCTCGCGGCCCCGCTCGTCACAATCACCGTGCCCTCGGGCACCGGGATCGTGTCGCCGCCTGGGACGAGTGGCTCGTCGGGACGCGCCAGATATGCGGGATACCGCGCGGTCAACTCGAGGGCCGCCACGAAGGCGGGCAGTGCGACGGTGACCCGCCGCTCCGCGCTGGAGCGCCCGCCGCTCGACGCCCGCAGGAATACGTCGGCCTCGAGCGGGCCGATCCGGCGGACCGCGCGCCCCACCGAATCGAGCGCCAGGCTGGCGGCGCGCCACGGCTCGCCCGGCCCCCGGGTCCACAGCGTCGCGCGCGAAGCGGCGGGGACTTGGACCGTGACGGTAACGCTGTCGCCGCGCCGCACGGTCGCGCGATCGACCCACAGGCGTACCGGCATGCGTGCGGCGGCGAGCGTGCGCAGCGGGTGCCAGAACGCGGCAGCGCGACCCGCCGCCGGTGCCGAGGCGACGAATAACGCACCGCCCAGGGCCGCCGCGCCAAGCCCCACCACCACGCCGCGCCGCGTGCCACGCGCCAGCGCCCGCCGGATCCCCGGTGCGGCGCGCTCCACCACCGTCGCGGCGCGCGCGTCCGCCAACGCGAGCAAGCTCGCGCTCAGTCCCCCCAGGCGCGGCGGTGGGGCCAGCACGCCGACGACGCTGCCGGCTCGACCGCCGCCCTCTCGCTCCGCGAGGCGGCCGAGCTCTGGCGGGGCCGTCGCGCGCCGCACGCGGCGCGCGGCCCACGCGGCGACCGCCGCCACCCCGGCGATCGCGAGCCACGCCGCGATCACGCCGGCGACGCGCGGCGCGAGGCGCACGCCGAGCGCCGCCAGCGCAGCGGCGAGGCCCGCGCCGGCGAGCAGCACCGCCGTCGCGCGGGCGCGCGCGTGCGGCAGCCCGAGCCGCCCCAGCCGCGTGGCCGCGCCCCGTCCCGTCACCGGGTGGAGCTCACGGCGTACGTGAAGAGATTGACGCCCATGCGCAACGCGGCCTCGTGCAGTTCTGGGGTGTCGTGGTGGACCTCGGGGTCCTCCCACCCGTCGCCCAGGTCCGTTTGATAGGAATAGTATACGACCAAACGGTCACCCAAAAAAATGCCGAACCCTTGTGCCGGGAGGCCGTCGTGCTCGTGGATCTTGGGGAGGCCCTTCGGGAACTCATACGGTACGTGATAGATGGGGTGTGTCAACGGGACTTCAACGAGGGGACGGTCCGGAAACACACGCGCGATCTCGCGCCGGAACGACTTGTCCATGCCGTAGTCGTCGTCCGCATGGAGGAACCCGCCCTGCTCGAGGTAGCGACGCAGGATCGGCACTTCTTCGGCCGCGAAGCGCACGTTGCCGTGTCCCGTCATATAGAGGTAAGGGACGTCCCACAGGCCGGGGCTCGTCAGGGTCACGACCCGTTCCCGGTCGCCCACCGCGAGGCGGGTGCGTTGGCGGATCGCGCCGAGCAGATTCACGAGTTTGGAGGGACCGCTGTACCAATCGCCGCCGCCGTCGTAATGCAGGCGGCCGATCGTTAGCGATGCTACTTGCGAGCGGCCGGCGAGCGACAGCCCGAGCGCGCAGCATAGACACGTCAAGCGCTTCATAGTTCGTTGACGAGCCGATACGCGGTGTTGCGCGTGATCCCGGTCTCCTCCGCGAGGCGCTCGGCTGCATCTTTGCGCGTCATCCCCTGCGCGAGCAGCGCGCGGGCGCGGGCTCCCGGATCGGGGGGCCGCTCTTCCCGGACGGGTTTGCCGGTCCCCGAGACGACGACCGTGACTTCGCCGCGGGCGGGGGCCTCCGCGTAATAACCCGCGAGCTCGACCAGGGTCCCGGCGCGCGTCTCCTCGAATACTTTCGTCAGCTCGCGCGCCACGGCGGCGCGCCGCTCGCCGCCGCACGCCGCCGCGAGATCCTCGAGCAGCGCCGCCACGCGCGGCGGCGCCTCGAACAACACCACCGTCCACTCGCTCTTCGCGACCGTGTCGAGCAGCCGGCGCCGCTCGCTTCCCTTGCGAGGGAGAAACCCTAGGAAGAGATAGCGGTCGGCCGAGAGACCCGACACCGCGAGCGCGGCGGCGACCGCCGTCGGACCGGGCACGGTCACGATCGGGACGTCGCGCTCGCGCGCGGCGGCGACGAGGAACGCCCCGGGATCGCTCACGGTGGGGGTGCCCGCGTCGGTCACGAGCGCCACGTCCTTGCCCGTTCCCAGCAGGTGGAGGATGCGGCGCAGCGCCGAGTCGGGGGAGTGCGCGTGGAAGCTCACGAGCTCCGCGTCAGAGCCGACGTGGACGAGCAGTGTCTTCGTGTGCCGCGTGTCTTCAGCCGCGACCGCGGCCGCCTGCTTCAGGGTCAGTGCGGCGCGAGGGGAGAGGTCGTCGAGGTTGCCGAGCGGCGTCGCCACGACGTACAGGGTGCCGGACATGTCACCACGTCACCGGCCACGGCAGCTGCCCGTAAAACCCCGCGGATTGCAGCACGTAGCGATGCTCGCGCGTCGCCTCGCGCAGAATCTTGGGTGCGGTGCCGGGCATGATGACCTCGACGCCCTGGAGCAGCTGGCGTGACCAGTCCATCAGGGCGGCGGCGAGCTCCTCCGGCTGCACGACGGCGTCCGGCGTTTCGGCGCCGCGCGCCGCGGACAGGATCCCGATCGCCTTGTGCTGCTCGAGGATGCCGGCGCTGACTTTCTGAGCGCGCCGCTTCGCCTCGCCGGGGAACTCCTTCTCCACTTCGTCGACGATACGCCAATACAGCTCCCGGTAGGTGTTGATCAGCGCGTTCGGCGCCTGCTGCGGCAGCTCGGCGGCCGCCGGGAACAGCACCGCCGAGATGGCGGGCGCGGCGCCGCCCGACGCGGCGTGAAACTGCGTCTCGAAGAACTGCCCCACCGGCTGCTCGTCCGGCTTGTCGCAGTAGTAGCCGCCCACGAACCGTCCGTCCTCGAACCGCGCGTACGAGACCCGCCCGTCCGAGATCAGCTCCAGCACGCCGGTCACCTGCTCCTGCTGCAGCGCCGGGAACAGGGCGCCGGGGCTGCCGGCGTCTACGGCGCGGGGCTGGAGCGGCACGGCGCACGACTGATACATCCAGGCAAGCTGCTCCATCGGCGCGGCGCAGTATGCAAGATCGCCGCGCTCCACTTCCGCTCGCATGCGCTTGAGCGCCTCGGTGATCGTGACGACCTGGCGGCCCGCCGGGTGAAGCGTGGCGGCGTTGACCGCCTCCCCCTTGCGAAAGAACACGAGCAGGCATTCATCCGGGAGGTGGGCCGTGATGTATCCGTCCACGCGGCCGTCACGGTCGCGCTTGCCGAAAGCCAGCAGATTGTCGAGGTGGATGAAGGCGAGGCGGGTACGATGAATCAGCCGGTTCACCTGCGGGAAGGTCAGGTCCGCGAGGCGAACCGGCGAGTTCATCAGGCGAGCGGTGCTCGCGCGCATGGCCCTCCGGGGAGGATGCTACGACAAATGCTGCTGGATCTTCTGGACGAACACGGGCTTCGGATACGCCCCCACCAGCGTGTCGACGTGGCGCCCGTCCTTGAAGAATAGAATACTCGGAATCGAGCGTACGTTAAAGCGCATCGCCGTCTGCTGGTTCGCGTCGACGTCCAGCTTCGCGACCTTCAGCTTGCCCTGGTACTCTCCGGCAAGCTGCTCCAGGATGGGCGCCACCATGTGGCATGGGCCGCACCACGTCGCCCAAAAGTCCACGACGATGAGCCCCTTTTGTTGCTCGACCTCGTGGCCGAACGTGGCGTCGGTGACCGCCACGGGATGTAGATCTGGCATGACACTCCACTCCCTCTGATGCAATCGTTATGTTGACGGGCAGATGACAGACATCCCCGCCCGCGTCGCCCACGTCGGCATCGCCGTGCCGAGCATCGCCCACGCCCTGGCCTTCTACCAGGACATTCTCGGCCTGGAGCCGGGGCGTCCCGAAGCCGCCGATGGCGCGACGATCGTGGGCCTCACGCTGGGCGACGTGCAGATCGAGCTGCTCGAGCCCCGCGACCCCGCGAGCCCCGTGGCGCAGTTCCTCGCCCGGCGCGGCCCGGGGATCCATCACATCTGCTACCGCGTGCCCGATCTCGACCAAGCGCTCGAGCGTTGCCGGGCCGCCGGCTACCGGCTCGTCGATGAGCACCCGCGCCGCGGGGCCGGGGGCCGGCGCATCGCCTTCTTGCATCCGCAAACGACCGCCGGAATCCTGCTCGAGCTGACTGAGTAAATCTAACGCCGCCCGATGGTGGATCGTTCCGCGCCACTACGGCTTGCAGCCGGCCGCCGGATTGCCCGCGATGTCCAGGTGGACGTCGAGCACGAGCCACGTACCGCTCTTGGCGCGCACGAGGTCGATCGGCAGCACGACGTTGCAGCCGTTGGCGCGCTGCAGCTCGACGCGGAAGCTCCGCTGGTTCTCCTGCCCCGGCACCGACAATGGGCCCTCGACCACACGGTAGCCGGCATGGTTCAGATAGCGCTGGATGACCGCGACCCGCTGATTGAGCTCTTCGGCCTTCATCCAGTCGGCGGCGGGTCCGCGCTCCGTGCCCCACAGGACGCCCATGCGCTTCGCGTCGTTCGCCTTCACGGCCGAGAGGAACTGAGCGAGCGTCTCGTTGAGCGACTGGGGTGCGGGCGTTCGGCTCCCGCCGCCTCCGCACGCGAGGGAGCCCAGCGCGACGAGCACGGCCAGTCGTGGTTTCACGGAGGATCCTGGGGCTGGACGAAGTGAACCGAAGGTAAGACGCCATGCGGCTGTACGTCAACATTGATCACGTCGCGACGCTGCGCGAAGCGCGCCAGACCGCCGAGCCCGACCCGGTGCGCGCGGCGGACCTGGCCGAGCGCGCCGGTGCCGACGGCATCACGGTACACCTGCGCGAAGACCGACGGCACATCCAGGACGCCGACGTGCGCGCCCTCAAGGCGTCGGTGCGCGGCGTGCTCAACCTCGAGCTCGGCGCCCACGACGAGATCGTGCGCATCGCGTGTCGCGTGAAGCCGTTTCAGGCGACGCTCGTCCCGGAGCGGCGCCGGGAGATCACGACCGAAGGCGGCCTCGCGCTGCGTAGCCCCGACCGTAAGGTCGGGGCGGCCGTGCGGCGCCTTACGGACGCCGGCATCCGCGTGAGCCTGTTCATCGACCCGGACCTGGCGACGATCGACCGCGCCGCCGAGCTCGGCGTGCCCGCGATCGAGCTGCACACCGGCCGGTACGCGCACACCTGGCGGAAGGGCGACGCGGCACTGCGTGTGCTGCGGCGTGCCGCCGCGCACGCCAAGGCGCGCGGCCTCGCCGTGCACGCGGGTCACGGGCTCACCTACCAGAACGTACAGCCGGTCGCCGCGATCGCCGAGATCGAAGAGCTGAACATCGGGCACTCGATCGTGAGTAACGCGGTGTTCTGGGGGATGGAAGAGGCGGTGCGGCGCATGCGAAAGCTCGTGGACGAGGCGCCGCCGCTGACGGCCGAAAGCTGATGGCTTATGTTGTAGCTCCATGACCGAACCCAACAAGCCGCTTGGCATGTCGGACTTCTTCGCGCTCGAGGCGGGGGAGTACCTGGAGCGCCTCGACGGGCTGCTCGCCCAAAGCGAGCACCCCAGCGCCGACGAGCTGGTGCGGCTGGCCCGGGCGCTGCGCGGCAGCGCGCTGATGGCGAACCAGCAGGCGATCGCCCGGGCGGCGGCGGGCCTCGAGTCGCTGGCGCGCGCGGTGCATGACGGCCGGCGCAGCTGGGACGGGCAAACCAAGCAGCTGGGCGTGCGCGCGGTGGACGACCTCAAGATCTTCGTGCGCCGCGCGGGCGCGTGGACCGACGCGGACACGGCGAAGGCCGAGGCGCTGGGCCAGGAGCTCGACCAGGTGGCGGGACGGCCGTCGGCGCAGATCCGCGCCGCCGAGGCGCTGGGGCTCGACGCGGGCGCGCGGGCGTTCATCGCGCGCGAAGGAGCCGCCATCGCCAGCGCGCTGGACCGCGCCGCCCAGGCGCTGCGCGCCAACCCGCTCGCGCACGACCCGCTGCAGCACGTGCTGCGTGCCCTCCAGCCGTTGCGCGGGCTGGCCGCGCTCGCTGATCTGCCGCCGCTCCCCGATCTGCTCGACGGCATCGAGCGCACCATCGCCGACCTGTCGCGCTCGGGGCTCGAGCCCCCAGGCAACGTGGCCGAGCTGTTTCAGACGGCGGCGACGGCCATCGCGCGCTCGGCCCGCGACGTCGCCGAGCGCGGCCGTCCCGACCCGGAAGGCGCGGAGTTCCGCAAGTTCGCCGCGCTGCTGGTCCAGTCGATGGAGAGCGAGCCGGACGTCGTGTCGATCGGCGCGCTCTACTACAACGATTCGGGACCCCACCTCGTCTCGCGCGGCGTGCCCGTGGCCCGCCCGTCGACGCTCGGCCGGCTCGAGCTGGTGAGCCATGGCGAGCACCTGCGCCAGGCGGCGGATTCGCTCGAGCGGGCGCCGAGCACCACGCAACGGGAGCTGCGCGCGCACACGCTGGGGAGCACGTTTCGCGCGCTCGCGAACGCGGGGGGCGGCATTCTGGCGGACCGCGTCGCCGAGTTCGCCGTCGCGGCGCGCGACGCCGTCGCTAACGGCAGCGCGGTTGGCCACGCCGCGGCGTTCGCCGCCGAGCTGCGGCGCGTCGGGGACCTGCTTGTCGGCTCGAGCGCCGGCGACGAAGACGCGCTCGCCGCCGAGCTCGCTCCCGTGATCGAGCGGGTCAGGAGCCTCGGCGCGTCGGGGGCGACAGTCGCGCCGCCGGCCCCCGTCCCCGCGTCGCCGCCCCTGCACCGTCGGCCCGCGGCCGCACCGCCCCCTCGCGCCCCGGCCCCCGCCCCCGCCCCCGCTGTCGAGACGCTCGACCTCGCCGGCTCGTGGGCGGCGTACGAGCGGCTGGTGCAGGCCGGCATCGGATCCGCATCGCTCCAGGAGCTCGTTGCCGTGAAGGATGTCCCGCCGCAGGAGACCCTGCCGATCGTCGATATCCGGACCCTGCTCGTTGCCGCCGTCGACCGTCCCTAAACCTCCGAGCGCGTCTCACGCGTCCCGTTGGGCGTGGGTCGTGGGGCTCGTGGTCACGCTCGCCTTGCTCACGTGGGCGCTGCACGACATCGATCCACGTGAGCTGGTCGGCCACCTGCGGCGCGCCGATCCGCTGCTGCTGCTCGCCGCGGTCGCGCTGGCGACGCTCACCTTCCCGTTGCGCACGCTGCGCTGGCAGCTGATCCTCCGGGACGTCGGGGGCCAGCGCCTCCCGCTGCTGCCGCTGTGGCACGCGACGGCCATCGGCTTCATGGCGAACAACCTGCTGCCGGTGCGCGCCGGGGAGTTCGCGCGCGCTTACGCGGCGCAGCAACAGCTCCCGGTGCGGTTCAGCACCGCGCTCGCGTCGGTCGGCGTGGAGCGCGTGCTCGACGGGCTCTTGCTGGTCGGCCTGATGATGCTCGCCATCGCTTCCCCGGCGTTCCCCGGTCACGCCCAGATCGGCATGACCTCGGTCTCGCGAATCACGGTCGGCGCCGCCGTATTCTTCGGCGCCGTGCTCGTCGTCGCCGTGCTCGTCGTGCACCGGCCGGCGCCGTGGCTCACGCTGCTCCGCCGCGCCACCCACGCCGTGCTCCCCGAGCGCATTGCCGCGCGGCTCACCCGAATCGCTGAGGGGCTGATCGCAGGGCTCGAGGTGCTGAAGAGCCCGGCCCGCTTCTCGGGGGTGCTCGCGTGGTCGCTGCTGCAGTGGCTCGTCAACGCGGCGGCGTTCGCGGCGTGCTTCCGCGCCTTCGGTCTCGCCGTCCCGCCCGAGGGCGCGTTGTTGCTGCAGGGTATCATCGGGTTCGGGGTCGCGCTCCCGGCCTCCCCCGGGTTCGTCGGCGTCTTCGAAGCGGCCACGCGCGTCACGCTCGCCATCTACGGCATCGATGCGACTCGAGCGGTGAGCTACGCGTTGGCGTACCACGTGAGCACGTTCCTGCCGATCACGCTGCTCGGTCTGTACTCGTTGTCGCGCCTGCGGATCCACCTCGGCGAGCTGCGCGAGGCGGCCGCGACCGGAGTCTGACGTGGCGGTCGACCGGGTACGCATCGCGGCGCACGCGAAGCTCAACCTGCTGCTGCGTATCCTGGCGCGCGAAGCACCCTCAGGATATCACCAGATCGAGACCGCCTTCGCGCTGCTCGAGCTGGCAGACGAGCTCGTCGTCACCCGCGCGAGCTCCGGCGTCGCGCTCACGGTGCACGGCCCCGATCTGGGCCCCCCGGAGGCCAATCTCGCGGTGCGCGCCGCCCGCGCCGTGCTGGAAGCGAGCGCCGCCACGTTCGGTGTGACGATCGAGCTAACCAAACGGATCCCTGTGCGCGCCGGTCTGGGGGGCGGGTCGAGCGACGCGGCGGCCGCGCTGCACGCCGTGAACGCGCTCGCGGGCAATGTCGTCCCCCGCCACGAGCTGCTCCATTTCGGCGTTCGACTGGGCGCGGACGTCCCATTTCTCGCGAGCGGGGCGCCCGCGGCGGTCGCGTGGGGACGCGGCGAGCGGCTGTTCCGGCTTGATCCCCCACCCGCCGCGCCCGCGCTCGTGGCCGTGCCGCGGATCGCCATCGCCACCCCGGACGCCTACCGCTGGTGGGACGCGCTGTATCCCGAGCCCGCCGCGCGCGGGCCGGTCGTGCTCGACGCAGGGGCGTTCACGGCCTGGGGCAGCGTCGGCAGATTGGGGGGGAACGACTTCGAGATCCCCGTCTTCGGCAAACATCCGGCCCTCCGCGCACTGTATGAAAAGCTCGCGCAGACGCACCCTCTCTGGGTGCGGCTGTGTGGCTCGGGGAGCGCTGTCGCGGCAGTGTACTCGAGCGAGCGGCTGCGCGACGACGCGGCGCTGGTCCTGGGCGAGAAGCAGCAGCAGCTGCTCCGCGTCGCAACCCGAGCGGCGCCTGCTCCCGGTCCTGAACCGGCCTAGGCGTGATGGCGCCACCGGACGGCGCGTGGTAGCGTTGGCAAAGAATCCCCCGGAGGCCGGCATGCCCGAACAGCTCATCGGAACCGTGGTGCACTATTTCAAAGGGCCGAGCGTGGCCATCGTGCGTCTCACCGATGGCGAGCTCGCTCTGGGCGACCGCGTGCGGTTCCACGGCCATACCACCGAGTTCACCGCGCAGGTCGGCTCGATGGAGGTGAACCACACGAAGGTCGAGCGGGCCAAGGCCGGGGAGGAGGTCGCCATCCAGGTCACCGACCGCGCGCGTCAGCACGACCAGGTGTTCAAGGTGACCTAGCTGGCCCGCAAGTTGCGTCGTGGCCTGTAAGTTGCGTCACAGAACCGCGACCGATCATCGCACCATAAGTACTGCAATGATTCAACCCGTCGGTTGGGCTCGAGTCTGGGTGGCGGCGCCGCCCTACGTGAGCGACCCCATGCTCCGGCAGGGAGCGTGGTACCCCGTCGTCAGCAACGGCGCCACCCGCACCGTGCTCGAGGTCTCCGGCCGGCGTGTCGCGGTACCGAGCGACCTGGTCGAGATCAGACCGAAGCGACCCGACCGTTTCACCGTCGTGTACCGGCCGCGCGACAGCGGCAACCCGGCGCGCGGCACCCGTTCGGACCTGGGCCGGATGTATGCCGTGTGTCCGGCCTGCGGTGCGCGGGTGCGACTGGTCGGACACCCGCGCGAGACCAAGTGCCCCTGCAGCTTTCGGGGAGAGATCGCCTGGTGGGAGACAGGCTGACCCGGTCCCCACCAGCCCTGCTTGGCGTGGCGGTGATTCTGTCCGCCTGCGGATCGTCATCCGCCAAATCCGTCCCTCCCCCGGCCCCGGCGCCCGGCGCTGCGGCTTCCACGCCACAGGACCGTGTGTCCCTCGAAAGCCACGAGCAGTTCTACGACATCGACGGATCGAGCGCCGGGGCCCTGCGGGAGCAGATCCATCGTCTGGGTCCCAAGGATGGGGGCGCAGCGCGCGACGCCTTGACCGTGTGGACGATCGACTGGACTTACGCGGAGGCGCACCTACCCGACGGGTGCAGCCTGCGGAACGTGCAGGTCACGCTCACGCTCAATACGACTCTGCCACGCTGGGCGCCTCCGGCCGGCACGCCCGCACGGCTCATCGAGTCCTGGCGAACCTACCTGCGGAACGTGAGGGTCCACGAAGCCGGGCACCGGGCGATCGCCGAGCAAAACGCCCGCGACTTGTTGGCGGCCCTATTGGCGCTGCGGGGGTCTACGTGCCAGGAGGTTTGGGACGGCGCGTCGCGCACCGCGGAGCGGGTCGTGGCCGAGGGCCGTGCCCGGAACCGGGCATATGATGTGGAGACCAAGCACGGCCAAACGCAGGGCGTGGAGCTCCCTCCGTAAAGCAGGCCCGGCACGACAAGCAGAAGCCCCCGAGAGGCCCTAGTCCCTCGGGGGCTTGGCGCTCACTCGCTGAGGCGAGCGAGTGCATCGCTTCGCTTGTGGCCGTCGTGTTGCTGCACGGCCCCACCTCCTCAGGTGGTGTTCGCCTCCACCGTACAACTCCAATTCGCTCCGCGCAACTGTGGTGGGGCCGCAACGTCGCGTGCCCTCAGTTCAACACCTGATACGCCGCCAAGGATGCCGTGCCGTCCCGTATGCGCTAAGTTAGGACGCCGCAACGCTGCTGGCCCCTCGTCCAACGGCAGGACACCAGACTTTGGATCTGGGTATGGTGGTTCGAATCCACCGGGGCCAACTCTCGATCCGTTCGCGTGTTAACCGAGCGTATCGGTTTCCTTAACGCACGGTACTACTGATGCGTTGCCGCCTCCTCTGCTCGGGCCTGTGTTGTACGGTCCTCTTTGGCAGTTTCGCCCAACGCGGTACGAGTGCCGGGAATCCCATGTGTTCCTTCATCAGCTTCCCCTACATCCGTGATGGAGGTATGACATCCTTCCTCGCGACGACGCTGCCAGCCGCCCTCCACGACACCACCCGTCGCATCGCGCTTACTCCCGGCCGGCTTGAACCTTTGGGCACTCGAGACCCAACGCAAGCCGTTTGGGGGCAACTGGTACGACTGCAAGCTGTCCGTGGGGGCATGGCCGACACGCTTGCCGCGCGGCTAGGGGCCGGAGATTCTGCCGCGGCGGTCGTGCGCTGGGCCTTCGACTCGATGTGCTCGCCGGTGCCCATACACGCAATGCTCGAGCCCGGCGAGTTGGACTACTTCATCGGTGCGCTCCGACCCCCTGCTGCTTGGATCGAGGGGCATCCCACGCTCGATGTCAGTCCCATGTCCCAATGCCTCATGTGGTGTATCTATCCGCATGTGAACCCAGCCTACGTTCGCCAGGATGCGTCTCCTTCGTATCGGGGGTCCGACAGCACGAACATGCTAGACGTGGTCGACTTCGCCTCGTTTTACGAAACGCTCCCGACTGCTGGAGAGTGGAACAAAGATGGCTGTAGGCGCGCGGTCGAGCGAGTCCAGGCTTGGTCTGAGAATCACAATGCGCTGTCCTATAGATACCCAGTGGCATCGACGATCCGGGACCTCGCCGACATGTGCGGACGCTTGTCCAAGCGAGTTAACAACGATTGAACAACGCGAGACCGCGGCCGCCGTTGACAGGAGCGCAGCCAGCGCCTACCCACTCCCGGAATCTGATGTCGCCCGACCGCCCGCATGCGCGCGGGACGCGCGCACGACGTGAGTGCGATCGGGCAGCGTCCTGAGAGGGGTCAGAATCGAATAGGGAAACCCATCGACTCGCACGAATCCCGCACCTCTAGGGGAACGCCTCGCAGTTCCCGTTTGTCCGCCACTTCCCGAGTTCTTGCAAGATCCGGACGAACCGGGTCAGGGACGTTCAAATGTTCGCGCTCGTCTCGATCAAGACCGTGTGGTGGGCCCGCCCTAGGTTGATCCCCTCACAGCCAAACGGAGACGCATATGTTGACGCGCAAGACTCGACTCGTCCTCGCCACGCTCGCCGGAGCTTTGATGGCGGCCTGCGGTAGCAACGGCTACGGCACCGCCGCGCCGCCGCCGCCCCCACCCCCGCCCCCGCCCCCGCCCCCCGGCAACACGGTAGCCGCCACGCCGTCCCTGGCGTTCACGCCGGCGACGCTAACGGTGAACGTGGGCGACGTCGTGACGTTCGCCTTTGGCTCGGTGGCGCACAACGTGTTTTTCACGCAGCAGGCCGGCGCCCCGACCGACATCGGCGGCAGCAACGCGAACGTGTCGGTCACGAGGACGTTCGCGACGGCCGGCACGTACGCGTACACGTGCCACATTCACCCTTCGATGCAGGCCACGGTCGTGGTGCGCTGATCCACCCAAGCCGACCTGGCGCGCGCACTACGGCGCGCCAGGTGGCTCGGCAGTAGATTGGCGCAGGTGGCCCCGCTCCTCGAGTACGTCGCTCTCCTGCGTGGCATCAATGTCGGCGGCCACAAGCCGGTGGCGATGTCCGAGCTGCGCGACCTGCTGGCTGGGCTCGGGTTCGTCGACGTGCGGAGCTTGCTACAGAGCGGCAACCTCGTATTGCGCGGTGACGCCCGGACGGGCGGGCGCCTGGAGCGCACGCTCGAGACCGAGGCGGCGCAGCGCTTGGGCCTGGAAACCGACTGCTTCGTCCGCACCGCCACAGAGTGGAAGGCGGTCGTGTCGCGCAATCCCTTCCCCACGGAAGCCGAGCGCGATCCCGCGCATCTCGTCGTCATGTTTCTGAAGGAGCCACCCAAGGCGAAGGACGTCGCGGCGCTGCGGGCTGCGATCACGGGCCCCGAGATCGTCCGGGCCACGGGCTGGCATGCACGCCTACATCGTCTACCCGAACGGCATCGGCCGCTCGCGGCTGACGAACACGCTCATCGAGCGCACGCTCGGAACACGGGGCACGGGTCGCAACTGGAACACGGTCCTGAAGCTCGGAGCCCTGCTCCGCTGAGGCGTTGATCTTCGCAAACGTGCGCACGTTCCTCTGGCTGAGCTACTACGGCTGGCGGATTGCCGCGCAGGCTCGCGCTTGAGTCTTGCGGCGAGACGCGACAGTTTATTCGCCCCACCCCGTTCTCCGGAGGATGCTGGTGTCACACGAGCTCACGCGGCGCGACTTCGTGACGGGGGCCGGCGCCCTGGCCGCTGCGGTGCTCCTGCCGGCTGCGGCGACGGCCCGCCGGCCCCCGGCCGAAGGGACGGTCGTCCTGTTTCAGGGAGACTCGATCACCGACGGCGGGCGCAATCGCGCCGCGTCCGAGCCGAACCAGCCGGGTGGGCTCGGCAGCAGCTACCCGCTGCTCGTGGCCTCGGCGGCGCTCGCGGCGCATCCCGATCGCGCGCTCAAGTTCTACAACCGCGGCGTGAGCGGCAACAAGGTCCCCGATCTGGAGCAGCGCTGGGCCGCCGATACCCTCGAGTTGAAGCCGGACGTGCTCAGCATTCTCGTAGGGGTGAACGATTTCTGGCACAAGCTGGGGCGCGGCTATACCGGTACCGTCGAGGACTACGAGCATCAGTACACCGCGCTGCTCGACGAAACTCGGCGGGCGTTGCCCGCGGTGCGATTGCTCGTGCTCGAGCCGTTCGTGCTGCGGTGCGGGGCGGTCGACGACCGCTGGTTTCCGGAGTTCAACCAACGGCGCGCCGCGGCCGAGCGCGTCGCGCAGCAGGCGCATGCCACGTTCGTCCCGTTGCAAAGCGTATTCGATGACCTGTCGCGCCGCGCGGCCCCGCAATACTGGGCCGCGGACGGCGTCCACCCCACGCCGGCAGGGCATGCCGTGATCGCGGAGCGGTGGCGTCGCGCCGCGCACCTGTAGCGAGAAACTCCTCTTCCTTTCTTCTCTTCTGAGGTGTGTGACCGTATGCGCCTGATCGCCCGCGCGCTCGTCGCGTCGACCTGCAGCGCCTTCCTCCTGGCCGCCGCTCCCTCGCCCGCGGGCGATCTGCACGGCTACTCCGCCGACGCCGCGAAGGTCGAGCGGGAGTGGGAAGCCAAGTTCCGCGCGATCCCGAGCCCCGACTCGTTGCGGGAGTACATGCGGCACCTCGCCGCGCGGCCCCATCATGTCGGCTCGCCGTACGACAAGGCCAACGCCGAGTGGATCCTCGCGAAGTTCAAGAGCTTCGGGCTCGACGCCCAGATCGAGACGTTCGACGTGCTGTTCCCCACGCCGAAAGAGCGTGTGGTGGAGCTCGTCGCGCCGACCAAGTTCGTCGCCAAGCTGCAGGAGCCGGCCGTGCCGGGAGATCCGACGTCGAGCCAAGAGGCCGAGCAGCTCCCGACGTACAACGCGTACTCGGTGGACGGGGACGTCACTGCACCGCTCGTCTACGTGAACTACGGCGTCCCCGCCGACTACGACCGGCTCGAGCGCCTGGGAATCTCGGTGAAGGGCGCGATCGTGATCGCGCGCTATTTCGGGTCGTGGCGCGGCATCAAGCCCAAGGTCGCGGCCGAGCACGGCGCGGTCGGCTGCCTCATCTACTCGGACCCGCGGGAGGACGGCTACGTCCAGGGCGACGTCTACCCCCGCGGGCCGTGGCGGCCCCGGGACGGGGTGCAACGCGGCAGCGTGATGGACATGCCGGTGTATCCCGGCGATCCCCTGACGCCCGGGGTGGGGGCGACCAAGGACGCGAAGCGCCTGGCGCAGAGCGAGGCGCAGACGATCACCAAGATTCCGGTCCTGCCGATCTCGTACGGCGACGCCGAGCCGTTGCTCGCCGCGCTCACCGGTCCGATGGCCCCCCAGGAGTGGCGCGGCGGGCTCGGCATCACGTACCACGTCGGACCCGGGCCGGCCAAAGTGCACCTGCGGGTCAAGTCCGACTGGAGCCTGAAGCCGCTGTACGACGTGATCGCGCGCATCCCGGGCGCGAGCGCCCCGGATGAGTGGATCATCCGCGGCAACCACCACGACGCCTGGGTGAACGGCGCGCAGGACCCGATCTCCGGTCAGGTGCCGCTGCTCGAAGAGGCCCGCGCCTACGGCGCGCTGCTGAAGCAGGGGTGGAAGCCGCGCCGCACGATCGTGTACGCCGCCTGGGACGGCGAAGAACCGGCCCTGCTCGGCTCGACGGAATGGGTCGAAACGCACGCCGACGAGCTGGCGCACAAGGCCGTCGCCTATCTCAACAGCGACACCAACGGGCGGGGCTACCTCGGCGTGGCGGGCTCCCACACGCTCGAGGAATTCATCAACGACGTGTCCCGGGACATCGAGGACCCGGAGACCAGGCTCACCGTCTGGAAGCGGAACCAGCTCAACGACGTCGCGAACGCCCGCAGCCTCGAGGTCCGGGAGGAGGCGCGCCGCCGCGCCAATCTCCGCATCGGGGCGCTGGGCTCGGGCTCGGATTACACGCCGTTCCTGCAGCACGCCGGTATCGCCTCGCTCAACCTGGGCTACGGCGGCGAGGACGGCGGCGGCATCTATCACTCGATCTACGACGACTTCAAATGGTTCACGGCGTTCGACGACACGTCGTTCGTGTACGGCCGCGCCCTCGCCCAGACGATGGGGACCGCCGTGATGCGCCTCGCCGACGCGGAGCTCCTGCCCTACGACTTCACCGGGCTCGCCGAGACCGTGGGGCGCTACGCCCGCGAGGTGCAGAAGCTGCTCAACGACAAGCAGGACTCGGTGCGCGAGCAGAACCGCCAGATCGACGAAGGCGTGTTCACCGCGACCAACGATCCGCGCGAGCCGCTGGTGCCGCCCAAGCGGGAGGAGATCCCACCGTACCTGAATTTCGCCCCGCTCGACAACGCGGTCGACGCGCTCACGCGCGCCGCCGAGCGCTACCAGAAGGCGCTCACCAAGGCGGAAGCGAACGGCGGCGCGGCCCTCAGCAAGACCGACCTGAAAGCACTGAACGCCACCCTGCTGCAGAGCGAGCGCGCGCTCACGCTGGCGGACGGGCTACCGCGCCGGCCGTGGTATCGCCACCAGATCTACGCGCCCGGCTTCTACACCGGCTATGGCGTGAAGACGCTGCCCGGGGTGCGCGAAGCGATCGAGCAGAAGAATTGGAGGGAAGCGGACGATCAAGTGCCGCGTCTCGCCCGCACGCTCGGCGCCGAGACGGACGTCATCAACCGGGCGGCGGAGCAGCTGGAGAAGCTCACGCCGTGAAGCGGCGCCATTGACTGGCGCGCGCGTGACCGCCTAGAATGCGGCGGGGTAGCCACCCCCGGGAGGTACGTATGAAGCATCTGGCCCGCGCAGCTGCGCTCGCCGCCGTCCTGCTCGCTCCCACCGCAGCACTGTCCGCGCAGCGGGAGCTGCCGTACACCTACCAGGGCACAGTGCACGCCGTGAAGGCGGGAGCCCTGGACCTCATCACCGGCGTCGGGGAGGCGCTGCGGCTGGTGCACATGCGCACCCAGCCCGCCACCGCCGTAGTCGGCGAAGGCGCAGGCCTGGCGCTGGGCGATTTGCAGCCCGGCGACGTGGTACGCGCCGATTGCCGCATGACCGCCACCGGCCTCGTGGTCGATCGGATCGAGCTGAAGAGGCGAGCACCGTGACCCCGGGGCGCGCCTGCGCGGTCGTGGCACTCGTGCTGCTCGCGGCCGGCTGCGAGCGGGCCCTCAAGCCCGGCGATCCGCTCCGCGGCTTGAACCGCCCGGAGCGGGATCGCTTCGCCCAGGGGAAGATCGTATTCGACAGCAACTTCACCCCGGAGACGGGGCTCGGCCCGCTGTTCAACTCGACCGGCTGCGGTGAGTGCCATGAGGATCCGGCGAAGGGCGGTACCGGCGACGAAGTCGAGGTGCACGCGACAGCGTTCAAGAACGCCGTGTGCGATCCGCTGGTCGAGGAAGGGGGGTTCGTCATCCAGCTGCACGCCACGCCGGCGCTGAAGCAGGCCCTGGGGATCGATTCCGAGCCGTTCCCCCCCTCGGCCACCGCGCGGGCCCGGCGCACCACGCCGGTCGTGTTCGGGCGAGGCTTGCTCGACGCGGTTCCCGAGGCGGTCATCCTCGCCTACGCCGATCCCGACGACCGGAACCACGACGGCATCTCGGGGCGGCCCAACCGCTTCACTGACGGTCGGATCGGCCGCTTCGGCCGCAAGGGCTTCGTGCCGACGCTCGACGAGTTCAACGCCGGCGCGTTCTCGGCCGAGATGGGTGTGACCAACCCGGCGGTGCGCACTGAGGAAACCATCGGCGGCAAGCCGATCCCCTCGGGCGTCGACCCGACGGCCGATCCCGAGATCAATCAGGCCCAGCTCGACCTCACCAACGCGTTCGTGCGCTTTTTGGCCGTTCCCACGCCTTTGAAGGTCAACCGGAACGGCCGGCGGGGCCGCGAGCTGTTCTCGCAGATCGGGTGCGCGGCCTGCCATGTCCCCACGCTGCGCACCGGCGACAGTCCCATCGCGGCGCTGCGAAACAAGGAATTCTCCGCCTACACCGACCTCTTGCTCCACGATATGGGGCCCGGTCTCGCCGACATCTGCCTCGGCCTTGCCACCCCGTCCGAGTTCCGCACCGAGCCGTTGATCGACCTGCGGGACGCCAAGGCGTTCCTGCACGACGGTCGGGACACGACGCTGGAGCAGGCCGTCCTGGACCATGGTGGCGAGGCGTCCGGCGCCCGGGACCGGTTCAAAGCCCTCCCTGCCACCGATCGCGCCGCCCTGATCGCCTTCCTGAAATCGCTGTAGGCAGTTGCCATCCCCGCCGCCGGAAACCGGGGACTTGAACTATCTGGCGCTGCGTGATTACCATCTTCCCCCGAGTCCTCTACACACTCACCGCCCATGTCCTTCCTTTCTTTAGAGCGTGTGTCCAAGCGCTTCGCCGGCGTGACCGCCGTCGACCAGGTGTCCTTCGCGGTCGATCGAGGGCAAGTGGTCGGGTTCCTGGGCCCGAACGGCGCCGGCAAGTCCACGACGATGCGGATGATCACCCAGTACTACGAGCCGGACACGGGCCAGATCACGCTCGACGGCGTGCCGCTCGCCCAGGCGGCGCGTGAGTCGAAGCGTCGCATCGGCTACTTACCGGAGAACAACCCGCTGTACGGCGACATGCTGGTGGCCGACTACCTCGCCTTCATCGCCGACCTGCGCGAGCTCGCGGGACTCACCCGCCGTCAATCGCTCGACGCGGCGGTCACGGGGACGGGCATCGAAAGCGTGTACTACCGGCCGATCGGCGAGCTCTCGAAGGGATTCCGCCAGCGCGTCGGGCTGGCGCAGGCGATCCTGCACCGACCGGATCTGCTCGTCCTCGACGAGCCGACGGAGGGTCTCGACCCCAACCAGCGCGTCGAGATTCGGCGCCTGATCGGCGCGCTCGGCCGGGACCGCACGGTGATCCTCTCCACGCACGTGCTCTCCGAAGTGCAGCACACCTGCTCGCGCCTGCTCATCATCAGTCACGGCAAGATCGTCGCGGACGGCCCGGTGGACCGGCTCATCCAGCAGGCGGAGGGGGCGGTGGAGATCTCGGTCGAGGTCGCCGGCGCGGGCGTGGCCGAAGCGCTCGGCCAGCTCCCGGGCGTGCGGCGGGTGGAGCCCGGTCGCGCCGCGGATGGGCGCGTCGCGGTCACGCTCACGGCGGACGGCGGCACTGATCTCCGGCCCGAGATCTTCGCGCTGGCCAAGGCCCGCGGATGGACGTTGTACGAGCTGCACGCGGAGCGCGCCGGCCTGGAGGAGCTGTTCCACCAGCTCACGCAGCGCGACGCGAGCGACGCATGAACGCCATCCTGACGGTCGCGCGACGCGAGCTCAAGGCGCTGTTCGATCACCCCACGGCGTACATCCTGCTGGTCGTGTTCACCAGCGTGAACGGCTTCCTCTTCTTCCGGGAAGTGGACATGTACGGCGTGGCGTCGCTGCGCCCCATGCTCGACCTGCTGCCCTGGCTGCTCTTGTTCCTCGCGCCCGCCGTGACGATGCGCGCCCTCGCCGAGGACTCTCGCAGCGGCACGCTCGAGGTCGTGCTGGCGCAGCCCATCACGGAGCTCGAGCTTCTGGCCGGCAAGTACCTCGGTCAGCTGTCGGTCCTCGTGATCGCGCTGGCCATGACGCTCACCCTCCCGCTCGGCCTCGCCCTGGGAGCGCATCTCCCGGTCGGGGTGCTCGTGGCGCAGTACGTCGGCGCCACGCTCCTGATCGCGGGGCTCGCCGCCGTCGGCATCTGGGCGTCGAGCGTCACCAGCAACCAGATCACTGCGTTCATCCTCGCCGTCGCGGTGATGTTCGTGCTGATTCTGGTCGGGCTCGATCCCTTGATCGTGGGCCTGCCGCCCCGCCTCGGCGCGATCGCCGCGTCGCTCGGCGTGCTGTCGCATTTCACCGGCATCGACCGCGGTGTGATCGACCTGCGGGACGCCGTTTACTTCGTTACGCTCGCCGCGCTCTTCCTGCTGCTCGCCTACTTCGCGCTGATGCGGCGCAAGCTCACGGCGCGCGGCGCGTCGCTGCAGCGCCTGCGACTCGGGACGGTGCTGCTCGCGGCGGCGATGATCGTGGTGAACCTGTTCGGACGCCACATCGGCGGCCGGATCGACCTGACGCCGGGCCGGTCGTACACGCTCGCCCCCGCCACGAAGCGGATCCTCGGCGCCCTGCCCGACCTCGTGACCATCAAGCTGTTCGCCACGAGCGCGCTCCCGCCCCAAGTGGCGTTCCTGAAACGCGACCTGGACGATCTGTTGCGCGACTATCGCGCCGCGGGCCGCGGCCGGGTGAAAGTCGTCGTGCAGGACCCGTCCGCCGACAGCGCGGTGCTACGCGAGGCACGCACGCTCGGCATCCCGCCCGTGCAGTTCAACGTGCTGGGGAAGGCCGAGCTGCAGGTAAAGGAAGGGTACCTGGGACTCGCCGTGCGCTACGCCGACGGCGTCAAGACCATCCCCTTCGTGCAGCAGACGAACGACCTCGAGTACCGTCTGACGTCCGACATCCGCTCGCTCACTACCACCAACAAGCCGGCGATCGGGTTCGGCGAGATCACCGACGCACAGACGCCGCCCCAGATGCGACGGTCCTTCGAGGCGCTGCGCCAGCAGCTCGAGCGGACCTACACGGTGCACGCGGTCGCGCTCTCGGACAGCGCAATCCCGCCCGACACGAAGGCAGTGATCTTCGCAGGCACCCCCGATTCGCTGCGCGGCGCCCAGGCCGCCAACCTCAACGCGTTCCTGGACCGCGGCGGCAGCCTGCTGCTCATGGCCAGCGGCATGGAGCGCTCGCCGCAAGGCCCGTTCTCGTTCTCGCGGCCGGTGGGGTGGAACGAGTTGCTCAAGCCCTACGGTGTGTCCATCGGCTCCGATATGGTGTACGACCTCGCGTCGAACGCGCGCGTCGCCATTCAGGCACAATTCGGGCAGGTGCTCCTGCCCTACCCCTTCTGGATACAGGCAGCGAGCACCAGGGCGTCTCCCGTAAACGCCGAAATCGACGCCGTGTTGCTCCCCTGGCCGAGCAGCCTCGACACGACCAAGGCCCCGAAGGGCACCGTCACGCCGCTGCTGGTGACAAGTCGCGCCGGCGGTGTGCAGGAGACCACGGCGCTCCTCGATCCGTCGCGCGAGTTCCGCCGCGACAGCCTGCGTCCGCGACTCCTCGCCGCGCAGCTCGCCCCCGCGACGCAGGGCGCGGCCAGCGCGACCCGCGGCCGCCTCGTGGTCGTGGGCAGCCCGGACTTCGGGAGCGATCGCTACGCACAGAATTCTCCGGACAACATCGTGTTCGTCCAGAACGCCGTGGACTGGCTCGCACAGGACGAGGCCTTGATCGCGATTCGCTCGAAGAATCGGACTCCTCCACCGCTCGCGTTCGCCAGCGCGACCACGCACGATGTCGTGAAATACGGCAACATCATCGGGGTGCCCGTGCTGCTGATCGTCTTCGGCGCCTTGCGACTGTGGCGCCGGCGCCAGATCACACGACAGGTGTACCGACCGCTGGCGCTGGCGGGCGCGGGAGGAGCCTGATGAGCGCGAAACAGCTCCGGCTGATCATCCTCACGCTGGCCGTCGTGCTGCTCCTGTGGGGCGCCTCCGAGCGCCTCTCCCGCGGCTCGGACACCGTCACGGGGGGGTTCTCCCTCTCCGCGCCGGCGCCGGCCGATGTCGACACGATCAGCCTCATCAAGGGAAAGGATTCGATCGTGCTGGCCCGGCAGTCGGCCACGGCGTGGACCGTGAACGGCCGGCGCGCCGCGCTCGACGGCGTGAATGAGCTCCTCCACGCACTGCACGACAGCGCGCCGCCGGAGCTCGTGGCGCAGGATTCGTCGTCGTTCGGCCGCCTCAACGTCGACGGTGCCACGGGGCGCCGGCTCCGCGTCCACGGCCCGGGCCAGCCGGTGCGCGAGGTGATCATCGGCGCCCGGGGCTCGGAGTACGGCAGCGCCTACCTACGCCGGCCCGGTGACAGCCACGTCTATCTGTGGCGCGGGCGGCTGGCGACGCTCGCGGATCGCACGGTGGACGAGTGGCGCGACAAGCGTATCGCCGCCGTGGCGCCCGACAGCGTCGTGTTGGTGGACGTCGAGCGCGGGAACGACCGGTATGCGCTCAGGCGCGCGGGCAAAGCCTGGACGCTCGACGGCGCCGCGGCGGACTCGGGCGCGGTGGCCCGGTTGCTCGAGAAATACCGCACCGTGACGGCCGCGGGCTTCGCCACGCCGGCCCAGGCCGACTCCGCCCGGGCGCAGCGGCCGGCACGGCGCCTCACGGTGCGCAGCGCCCGCGGCATGTCGGTCGCACTCGTGTTCGACTCGATCCCGGGCGCGTTCTGGGTCCGCCGCACCGGGGGCGCCGCTCCGGGCGGTGAGACGGGTGTGGTATACCGGATGAACGCGTGGGACGTCGACGGACTCACGCCCGCGAGCCGCTCGCTCAAGCCGACTGCCCCGGCCAAGCCATAGCCCCCAACCCCTTGGCTTCCAGCAGTTTGCCGTCTATTTTGCGGGGCTCACATGGCGGACCTCACGCTGTCGCGGAGCCAGCTATTGCTCCTCTCGGGCACGGCCAACCGGCCGCTCGCCGAGGAGATGGCCCACCACTTGGGGCAGCCGCTGTGCGCGGTGACGATCCGCCGGTTCGCCGACGGCGAGATCTTCGTCAAGATCGACGAAAACGTGCGGGGGCGGGATGTCTTTATCATCCAGCCGACCAATCCGCCGGCCGAGAACCTGATGGAGCTGTTGCTCCTGATCGACGCCGCGCGACGGGCGAGCGCGGCGCGGATCACGGCGGTGCTGCCGTACTTCGGCTACGCGCGACAGGACCGCAAGGACCAGCCGCGCGTGGCGATCAGCGCGAAGCTGATGGCGAACCTGATCACGCACGCGGGCGCCGACCGCGTCCTGGGGATGGACTTCCATTCCCACCAGCTGCAGGGGTTCTTCGACCTGCCGGTGGACCACCTGTACGCGGCGCCGGTGTTCGTGAGCCACTTCCGCCAGAAGCAGCTGTACGATCCGGTCGTGGTGGCGCCGGACGTCGGCTCGGCGAAGATGGCGCGTGGCTTCGCGAAGCGGCTGAATGCTTCGCTCGCGATCATCGACAAGCGGCGCCCCTCGGCGAACGTCGCCGAGGTGGTGAACGTCGTGGGCGAGGTGGAAGAAAAGGACTGCCTCATCCCTGACGACATGATCGACACGGCGGGGACGGTTACGGAGGCGGCGGCCGCGCTCAGGCGGCTCGGGGCGGGCAAGATCTATGCGTTTGCCTCGCACGCCCTGCTGTCGGGGCCCGCGGTCGAGCGCCTGCGTGCCTCTCCGATCGACGAGGTCGCGGTGACGAATACGATCCGCATCCCGGACGAGCGCTGCTTCGAGAAGCTGAAGGTGCTGTCGATCGCCGGACTGATCGCCAAAGCGATCGGCTACGAGCACTCGAATCAATCGGTGAGCTCGCTCTTCGAATGACGTCCGACGTCTGACCTCTGAGGACCGGCAATGGCCCAAATCGTTTCCCTCGCGGCAAGCCCGCGCACCACGACCGGTAAGGGCGCCGCGCGACAGACGCGCTTCCGGGGTAAGGTCCCCGCCGTGATCTACGGACACGGGCGCGAGACCCAGTCGCTCGAGGTGGAGGCCAAGGCGCTCGAGAAGGCGCTCACCGGCGTCGAACCCGCGAGCACGATCATCGAGCTCGCGGTGGACGGCATGAAAACCCGGACGCTGATCCGCGAGATCCAGCGCCATCCGATCCGCCCCGACATCATCCACGTGGATTTCTACGAGATCCACGCCGAGGAGAAGGTCAAGCTCAAGGTGCCGGTGCACCTGGTCGGCAACCCGGACGGCGTGCGAAACGCCGGCGGCGTGCTCGACCAGGTGACGCGCGAGGTCGAGATCGAGGTGATGCCCGATAACATTCCCGACCGCGTGGAGCTCGACGTCACCGCCCTGAAGATCGGCGACTCGCTGCACGTGCGCGATTTGCACATCGCGAACGCGACGATCCTCACGCTGGCGGATCTCACGATCGCGACGGTGGTGCCGCCGCGCGCCGAAGAGGTGACCGCCCCGGTCCCCGAGGCGGCGGCCGAGGTCGCCGAACCCGAGCTGATTCGCAAGGTGCGCGAGGGCGAAGAAGTGGAAGGCGAGGGCGCGGCGGCCGGCGAAGGCGGCGCCAAGCCCGAGACGAAAGGCGGCGGCGCGGCGACTCCCGCCAAGGGCGAGAAGGCGGAGAAAGTCGAGAAGCCCAAGGGCGGCAAAGAGAGCTGAGGCTTGCGCGCCGTGGTTGGCCTCGGCAACCCGGGGCCAGAGTACGCGGCGACCCGGCACAATGCGGGCTTCTGGCTCGCCGACGCGCTCGTCGCGCGGTGGGGGTTTCCCCCGTTCCGACGCGGCGAGCGCGCGCGCGTCTCCCAGGGCGACGTCGCGGGCGTCCCCGTCCGCGTACTCAAGCCCACCACGTACATGAACCGCAGCGGGGCCGCGTTGGCGTCGCTGCGCGCCGACCCCGCCTTCAATCCCACCACCGATTTGCTGATCCTCGTGGACGACTTTCAGATTCCCTGCGGCACGTTTCGGCTCCGTGCCGACGGCTCGTCGGGCGGTCATAACGGCCTGAAGAGCATCGAGGGAGCGCTGCAATCGCAGGCGTACGCGCGCCTCCGGATCGGCGTGGGACCGCTCCCGGAGGGCGCCGGCGAGTGGTCGGAATACGTGCTCGCGCCGTTCACACCCGAGCAAGTCGAGCAGGTCGAGGCACTCATGCCCGAGATGGTGGACGCGGTCTCCAAGTGGGTGAAGGAAGGCGCCCCCTAGTGCTCCGCCTCGGCATCGTCGGTCTCCCCAACGTCGGCAAATCGACCCTGTTCAACGCCCTCACCTCGTCGCAGGCCGCCGCGGCGGAGAACTATCCCTTCTGCACCGTCGAGCCGAACGTCGGCGTCGTGGAAGTGCCCGACCGACGCCTCGACCGGCTGTTCGAAATCGTCCAGCCGAAGAAGAAGGTCCCCGCCGTCGTCGAATTCGTGGACATTGCCGGCCTGGTCAAGGGCGCGTCACAGGGCGAGGGACTGGGCAACCAGTTCCTGTCGTACATCCGCGAAGTGGACGCGATCGTGCACGTGATCCGGTGCTTCGAGGACCCCGACGTCGTGCACGTCATGGGGCCCGTGGACCCGGTGCGGGACCACGATGTCGTCACGGGCGAGCTCGCACTCGCCGACCTCGCGGTGGTCGAGCGGCGGCTCGAGAAGACCCGCAAGACCGCCCGGGCGGGGGACAAGGACGCGCAGGCGGAGCTCGTGGTGCTGGAGCGCGTGTTGGCCGAACTCGACGCGGGCCGCGGCGCCCGGGAAGCGGGCGAGAGCGAGGAGGCGGTGACGTTTCTGCGTCAGCTCGGCCTGCTCACCGCGAAGCCGATCCTGTATGCCGCGAACGTGAGCGAGGCCGATCTCAGCGCAGCCGTCGGGGCCGGCGTCCCCGCGCTGCGGCGCGCCGTGCAGTCACACCACGAAGAGGCGGAGATCGTCCCCTTCTCGGCCAAGTTCGAGGCGGAGCTCGCCGAGCTGGCAGGCGACGAGCGGCGGGAGTATCTCGCGAGCGCGGGCGTCACCGAACCGGGACTCGACCGCCTGATCCACGCCGGCTACCACCTGCTCGGTCTGCAGACCTTCTTCACGGTGGGGGAGAACGAAGTGCGCGCCTGGACTATGCACCGGGGGGGCACCGCGTTCGACGCGGCCGGGGAGATCCACTCGGATTTTCAGCGCGGCTTCATCCGCGCCGAGACCGTTGCGTACGAGGAGTTCGTGCGGGTGGGATCGTACAAGACGGCGCGCGAGCAAGGACTGGTGCGCTCGGAGGGGCGGGACTACGTGGTGCAGGACGGCGACATCCTGCTGTTCCGGTTCAACGTCTAATACCTGCTCCACAGCAGGATGGCCCCGCACGCGTTGCCCGTACCCCACTGGAATTCGACCGGGACGTCGAAGCCGCGCTTGTACACCTCCACGCCGGCCAGCTCGTCTACGCGGATCAAGTCGAACTGGTCGCCTGCCATCCGTCCGGCGTCCAGATACAGCGACATGACGCACGCGCGCCCGCCGGTCCAGCCGAGCGGAAGGCAGTAGCCGGTTCGGCAGCCCACGGACACGCCGGACTCGCGGAGCAGCGACTCCAGCGGCAGCCCGCGGCGACGCTCGAGGTCTTGCCGCGTGTAAAACCGTCCGAACCCCCATTTCCGGCGATCGTAAAACCCGGCGAGGCTCCGCTCGGCCCGTATGCTTTTCGCCTCCACCACGATCGGCGCCAGCTCGACGGCGTTGACGTCGAGCAGCACGGACAACTTCAGCGTCTTCCCGGCCGTGAGCTTGATCTCTTGCTCGTAGGAGAGGCTGTCCTGGTACAGGATGCGGAGCTTCTGGCGGCCGGAGGGCAGCCACCCCAAGGCGAACGTCCCGGCGGAATCGGTCACGTCGAAGATCTGAGTCCCCCGCACGGCGATCATCACACCCGGGATCGGGAGGCCGTTGATCGATGAGCGGACCGAGCCCGCGAGACGGGCGGAGTCTAGTTGCGCGTGCGCGACGAGGGGAGCCCAGCCGATCAGGACGAGCGACAGCAGGTGCTGCGACGTCTGCAGCAGAGGCCCGCGTTTCACAATGTTATGGTACACGGGACCCACGGGGAGTGCCAGCCCTACTCGTCCACTCCCGTGCGGCTCGCCGAGCCCGCATGAATCCGGTTGCCACGCGGCTGCTCGTGCGCCACGCCCCGTTTGGGCTGGTCGGTCAGCGGGACCTGGTTTTGCACCAGGTCGCGGCTCGCCCACACGACATGGTCGCCGCACATGATGGCATCTACCGGGTAGGGCTGCCGCAGGAACGACGCCGCGTCGGAGCTCGCCACCTGGGTTCCGGGGAACAAGTACCAGCAGCGCTCCCCGCTGGGATGACTGTGAATCGTGCCGACCGTACCGGTCCAACCGGCTTCCTCGCAGGTCTGCTGTGGCACGACGTGCGTCGCGGTCGACTGCGGAGGATCGACGTCCGCCGGCGCGATGCGCCGCACGAACACCGTGCGGCCGCGCACTTCACCGATCATGCACCCCATGAATTCCGTGGGGAAGGACCGGTACTGCAGCACGAGGTAGCGGCGTGCCTGTTCGGAGATGATGAGCGTGCGGGCGGCTTTGGCGTTCGGCGCTACGCCCGCCGCCGCCGTCTGGACCGGGCGCGCCGGCTCTGGCTGCAACGCGAGCAGCACCATCAGGCCTGCCGTCATTGCGACGACACGCCCTCCGCGCGTCAGAACCCAGACTCCGACTGCCTGCATGCCGCCTTCCTTCGGTCATTGTTGCTCCCGGACATCAGGTGCCGGGTGGACTGCCGTTGCAGCCCCACACACGAGCAAGACCGGTGCCACGATGTGTGCACTAAACGAATGCATGTCTGTTCTGCTAGGGCATGTGACCGTAGTCACGACCCGTCAAACCTGCATCAAAACGCGGCACGGGGGCGCGGCGCGCGTCGGTGAGGGAGGTCACGCGCGTGCTGCTCCGACGCCTCAGTGCCCGCACGGCCGCCCCACCCCCGGCCACTACCACCGCCGACTGCCTCGGCCTATGTTTCGGCCCACAAATCCCCTACTCGGTGCCGCACCAGCGCCGGGTCGCTCACGACCAAAGGGAGGTGACATGCCTCGTCGGTACGAGACCGTCTACATCTTCGATAGTGTGCTGGAAGAGCCCGCGATCGCCGAGAAGCTCGAGAAGTTCCACGCCCTCCTGACGAAGGACGGCAAAGGCGCCGTCTCCAACGTCGCTCATTGGGGCAAACGAACGCTGGCGTTTCCGATCAAGAAGCGCGACTCCGGCCATTACGTCGTCGCGCAGTTCGAGGCCGCCGCGGACCTGCTGCCGGAGTACGAGCGCGCCGTGAAGCTCGACGAAGGCGTACTGCGGTACCTAGTGGTGGTGTCCGAAGGCCTTCCCGCCAAGCCGGAGGCTGCCCCAGCCGCCGCCCCGGTGATCGCGCCCGAAGTGGAAGAGCTCGAGGAGGATGACGCATGAGACGGCCCGCCAAGACGTGCCCCGTGTGCGAATCAGGGGTGCGCGTGCTGGACTACAAAGACGACCGGACCCTGAGCCGGTTCCTCACCGAGCGCGGCAAGATCCTGCCGAGCCGGTTGTCGGGGATGTGCGCGCGGCATCAGCGCCAGCTCGCGACGGCTATCAAGCGGGCGCGCCAGCTCGCCCTGTTGCCGTACATCAAGGGCTACGTCGCCTGACGTGACTGCGGGCCGGCCGAGCACTGAGGGGCGCTGGCGCCTCCTCTTAGGCACCGTCGCCTTCGTGGTCTGGGCGCCGCCCAGTCTGCTGGGGCTGCCGCTCGTCGGGCTGCTGCTGGCCACTCGGCCTCGCACGACCGTCGAGTGGGGCACGGCAAGCGGCGTGGGCATGCTGAGCGCCGGGCTCTTGCTCCTCCCCGCGACGGACCTGCTGACCGGGTTCGTGCGAGCCTACACAGTGCTCGTCGCCGCCGCCTTCGTGGTGGTCACGCTGTTCGCCGTGGAGAAGGACACCCTGCTGGGGCGGGCGATCCGGGCCGGGCTGATCGGCGGCGTCGCAGCGGTCGTCCTGGCGCGGCTGCAGCTGGGCGGGTCCGCGTGGGACGCCCTCCACTGGGAAGCCCGTCGCCAGGCCAGCGCCGCCATGCGCCTTGTCGTGGAGGGGTGGCCGCAGGCGTTCGCCATGTACGAGCCGGTGGTCCGGTTCATGAGCGACACGGTGCCCGCGACCCTGGCGCTCCAGACGCTCGCCGGCCTCACGCTCGCCTGGCAATGGCACCGGCGCGTCGCGCGGAATCCGCTCGGCCCCCCGCCGGCGCCGTTCCGCGAATTCCGCTTCGGCGATCACTGGGTGTGGGCGATCATCGCGGCGCTGGTCGGTTGGATCACGCCCGCCGTCGCCGGTCTCAAGCTGGCAGCGCTGAACGTCCTGGTCGTGCTCGGCGGTCTCTACCTGGTGCGGGGCATCGCGATCGTCGTCGCTTGCGCCGCGGCGTTCGGGATCGCGCCGGCGGCGCTCGTCATCGGCGCTGTGGTCGCGGCGGCGCTGGCCGTGCCATTGCTGTTGCTGTTACCCGGTCTCGCGACCCTGGGCATCACCGATACGTGGCTCGAATTCCGGCGCCGCCTGAAGGCGAAGGCTTAAACCGTCAGCGAGAGGACGCGATGGAGATCATTCTGCGAGAAGATGTGCAACATCTCGGGGCCGCGGGCGACGTCGTCAAGGTGAAGGACGGGTACGCGCGCAACTATCTCCTGCCTAAGGGACTCGCCTACCCCGCCACGGAGGCCAATAAGAAGAAGATCGCGTACGAAGCCGAGCGCATCGCGCGGCAGCGCGCGGCCGAGAAGGGCGCCGCCGAAACCGAGGCGGCGAAGCTCGCCGACGTGCATCTCACCTTCGCCGTCAAAGTCGGCGAGGAGGACAAGCTGTACGGCTCGGTCACGGCGGGCGACGTCCAGCGCAAGCTCGAGGAGCTCGGGATCCACGTGGACAAGCGCAAGGTGGACCTCCCCGAGCCGATCCGCGAGCTGGGCGACTTCCAAGTCGGGATCAAGATCCACCCCGACGTCCGGCCCGAGATCCGGGTGAGCGTGGTGAAGGAGTAACCATCCCGGAGGTGACGCGCGGCCAGGACGGAACAAACGGACGAGCGCGGCGCTATGACTAGCAGGAGTCGGGGCGCGGGGGGAGGCGGTCGTCCGGTCAAGCGGCCCGTCGTGCACGCGCAGGCGGCGCTGCAACTCGTCACCGAGGCGCTGCTCGACCGCAAAGCGGTCGACCCGCTGGTACTGGACCTCCGGGGACTCAGCGCCGCCACGGACTATTTCGTAATCGTTTCGGGAACGTCCGACGCCCACGTGCGGGGGATGGCGGACCATCTGATGACAGCGCTGGCGCCGCACGGGATCGCGCCACATCATGTGGAAGGGCTGGCGCAGGGGCGGTGGGTGTTGCTCGACTACGTGGACTTCGTAGTACACGTGTTCCACCCCGAGCTGCGGGAGTTTTACCAGCTCGAGCGGCTGTGGGGCGATGCCCCGGTGCTCGCCGGGGGCACGCGCGACGACGGGTCGAAAGGATGATCCCCATGCGACGGATGGCAGCGGCGGTGGCGGCGGTGGCGCTCGCGGGCGCGACGCCGCTCGCCGCGCAGTACTTCGGCCAGAACAAAGTGCAGTACCGGAACTTCGCCTTCCAGATCATCCAGACCGATCACTTCGAGGTGTACTACTATCCGGCCGAGCGGGTGGCCGCGCTCGACGCGGCCCGGATGGCGGAACGGTGGTATTCGCGCCTGTCGCGCGTCCTGCACCACGAGTTTCAGGGACGCAAGCCGATCATCTTGTACGCCTCACAGTCGGACTTCCAACAAACCAACGCCATCAGCGGTGAGATCGGCGAGGGCACGGGCGGCGTCACGGAGTTCTTCAAGCACCGTATGGTCCTGCCCTTCACCGGCTCGTACGCCGAGCTCGAGCACGTCATCGGGCACGAGATGGTGCACCAGTTCCAGTACGACGTGTTCAGCCGGGGTCGCATCGGGGCCGGGGTCCAGACGCTCGTCAACGTGAACCCGCCGCTGTGGTTTATGGAGGGGATGGCGGAATACCTCTCCATCGGTCCGATCGATCCGCACACGTCGATGTGGCTGCGCGACGCGGCCCTGGAAGGCCATCTGCCGACGATTGAGCAGCTCACGTACGACCCACGCATTTTCCCGTACCGCTTCGGGCACGCCCTCTGGGCCTACATCGGCGAGAAATGGGGCGACGAGGTCATCGGCGAGATCCTCCAGGCGTCCACCGCGGGCGGCGTCGAAAGCGCATTCAAGCGGGGCCTGGGGCTCTCCCTCGACGACCTCTCGAACGAATGGCGGGACGCGGTCCAGACGACCTACCTGCCGCAGCTCTCCGAGCATTACCGCGCCCGCCGCGTCGCTCAGCCGGTGCTGACCCAGAAACGCTCGGACGGAACCCTCCATCTGGCGCCCGCACTCACGCCGGACGGTCGGGACATCGCCTATTTCAGCGAGAAGAACTCGTTCTTCGTGGACCTGTACCTCGCCGACGCGGAGACCGGACGGGTCAAACGCCGGCTCGTCAAGTCGACGTTGAGCAACAACTTCGAAAGCCTGCGCTTCATCAACTCGGCTGGATCGTTCTCCCCCGACGGGCGCTACTTCGCGATCGCGGCAAAGCACAAGGACAAGGATGATCTGGTCATCCTCGACGTCAAGAAGGACGAGGAAGTCCGCCGCATCGGGGTGCCGCTGAACGGACTGACGACGCCGTCATGGTCGCCCGACGGCAAGCAAATCGTGTTCACCGGGTACGACGGCGGGCTCTCCGACCTGTTCGTCGTGAACGCCGATGGCAGCGATCTGCGCCGTCTCACCAACGACAAGTTCGCCGACCTCCAACCGGCGTGGTCCCCCGACGGCAAGACCATCGCGTTCGCGACCGACCGTGGCCCGGAAACCGACTTCAGTCAGCTGCGGTTCGGTAACATGCGGATCGGCCTGTACCACCTCGAGAATGCGGCCATCGAGATCCTCCCGCATACGGAGCACGGCAAGAACATCAATCCGGTCTGGGCGCCCGATGGGCGATCGATCGCCTTCGTCTCGGATCGCTCCGGGATCAGCGACATTTACCTGTACGACTTCGGCGATCACAACCTGTATCAGCTGACCGACGTCTACACAGGCGTCACCGGGATCACGCCGCTGTCGCCCGCCCTGTCGTGGGCGCGGCAGGCCGACCGCCTGGCGTTCGCCTATTATGAGGACGGCGACTACAACGTGTACGGCGTGGACAACCCCCGGTCGCTGCGACGCCAGCCGTACCAGGAGCCCGCGGCTCCGCCGGTGACGTCGCTGCTCGCCGTGACGCGGCGCGACACCACCCGGGCGCCCGCCACCCCGGCGGGCGCCGAGCAGTCCCGGGCCGCGACGTCCGTGTACCGCTCACCCACCGGGTTCCGCGCCTCGAGCGCCACGCCGCAGCGGACCGACTCCACGACTGGCACCACCGCGGTCAGCGTGCGCACGCTGCTCGACTCGGCGACCGCGCTGCCCGATACCAACGAGTTCACCTTCAAGGCCTACCACACGCGGTTCACCCCGGACTACGTGGCGCGGCCGACCATCGGGTACCAGCGTGACAACTTCGGGCGAGGCTTCTTCGGCGGGACGGCGATCTCGCTGTCGGACCTGCTCGGTAACCATACGCTCGTCTTCGCAGGCGCCGTGAACGGGCGGCTCTCGGAAGCGCAGGTGCTGACGGCCTATATCAACCAGACGCACCGGTTGAACTGGGCCGCCGGCTTCACCCAAGAGCCGTATTATTTCTACGAGCCCACCACGCTCCAGAGCGACACCGGCGGCCTCTCGGTCCTCACCGTGGGGATCCGGCGCTTCGTGATCCGGGACGGCTTCGTCGAGGCCTATTATCCGTTCAGCCGCTTCAGCCGCGTGGAGCTCGGCCTGCATGCCGTCAACATCTCCGACGCCGTGCTGCAGCAGCAGTACCTGCTGGACCCGAACGGCGTCATCCTCGGAGCGTCGGACCTGCAGACGGTGAGCAACCCGTCGATCTCCTACATGTCGCCGTCGCTCTCGCTGGTGCACGACAACGCGCTGTTCGGCTATGTCGGGCCGTTCGCCGGCTCGCGCTACCGTCTCCAGGTCACGCCGAACTTTGGGGACTGGCAGTTCGTCGGCGGCCTCGCCGACTGGCGCCGCTACTTCTTCGCGCGGCCGTTCACCCTCGCGGTGCGCGGGCTGTTCTTCGGTCGCTACGGCCGCAATGGCAACGAGTTCCCCGTGTTCCTCGGGAGCACCGAGCTGATCCGCGGCTACACGGCGGGCTCACTCATCAACAACGAGTGCGCCGCCGCCAGCCCGGGGACCACCGGCCCAACCGGCTGCTCCGCTCTCGATCAGCTCATCGGGTCGAAGATCGCTGTGGTGAACGCCGAGCTGCGCTTCCCCCTCACCCGCAACCTCGTGCTGGGATTCCTGCCCGTCGGGCTGCCGCCGATCGAAGGCGCGCTGTTCTACGACATCGGGCTCGCGTGGAACGGCACCGCTTGCGACGGCTCGGTGGGCTCGTGCGTTGTGTGGCAGAACAAGGGCCAGGATCCGGAGATCTACCGCGCGCCGTTGCGCAGCTGGGGCGGATCGATCCGCGTGAACGTGCTGGGGTTCGTGGTGCTGCGGTTCGACTACACCAAGCCGCTCGACCGGCTGCGCAACAAGAGTTATTGGACGGTTAGCCTCGGCCCAACGTTCTAACTCCGTATCGCTAAAACACTTGCGCTGGCCTCGCCGGTTGTCTATCTTGTCCGGCGAGGCCATTTGCTTACCCGTGGGTGGTTCTGCGTCCTCGCCTCCCTGGCGCTGGCGGGCTGCCGGTCCCGAGCACCCGCGGGTCGCTCGTCTCAACAAAAGACGACACAATCGGTTACGCGATCCCCCGTAGGCGGGGCCCGCACCGCCGGCATGGCGCTGCGCGTGGTCGCCCGGGGCGGCGCGCCACGGGCGTATCGCCTCCCGGACTTGGTCGAAGTCCCCAACACCATTCACGGCCAGCTGCCAGCCGTCGCGAGCGTCATCGGGCTCGACCCGGAGTCCGAGTTCCTGTTCGTCATGACCGCGAAGCAGGACGTGCTGTCGCTCGACTTGGGGAGCGGTCGCGTCGACACCGTGGTGACGGGGATCGTGCAGGCGGCGCTCGGCCCCGACGGCACCTTGTACACGGTGGACACGAAGCGGCGCGTGGTGTCGCTCGCCCGCCGGGTGCGCTTCGCCTGGCCCCAACCCCTGGGCGGGGTGCCACGGGAGCTGTTCGGCGGCACCGACCAGCGCCTGGTCGCCGTCGATCCTCCCAAGCTCATCACGGCCGCAGCCGATCAACCACCGACCAGCCGGACCATTCCCGCCGGGGGCGACGTGGCGGCGACGCGCTGGGGCGATCTCATCGCCGTCGCGAGCGATTCGGGTGTGCTGTTGATGGACGCGCTGGGGCGGCGCGAGCCGGCATTCGTCCGGCTCGAGGACCACCCGCGCGCGCTCGTGTTCTCTCCTTCCGGCCACCGCATCTACGTAGCGCGGCGCACGGAACCCGGGCTCGCCGTGATCGACCGCTACGACCGCACCGAGATCGACGGCGTGGCGCTGCCCACACCGGCGGCCACGATCCGCCTCGATCCGTTGGGGCGGTGGCTCCTGGCGCGTCCAACGGTCGGCGACTCGGCGTGGATCGTCGACCTGCCGGTGAAACGACTGGTGGGCTCGGTGGCGACGGCGTGGCGCGTAGATCTGCCCGCGATCGCTCCGGACGGCTCGCTACTCGTGCGGCAGGGGGACGATGTCGCCGCGTACCGGCCCGACTCCCTGGCCGTGACCGGTCGCGTGAAAGGGGGCGGCACCGATCAGTGGATCCTGACCGGCTGGCGGCCACGCGGGAGTTATCGCTCGGCGTTCGCGGAGGCGGCGGTCCCGTCCGGTCAGCCGGGCGCTGCAGTGGCTGCGGGCGCGGCAACTGGCGACTCGGTGGTCGCGGGAGAAGGGTTGCTGTACGTGCAGGTATCGACGTCGCAGAACGAAGCTTGGTCGAGCGAGATGGCCCAGCAGCTCAGTCGGGCGGGGTTGACCGCGCGGGTGCTGGCGCCACACGGGCCTGACGACGGTTACCGTGTCGTGCTGGGTCCGTACCCGACCCGCGCGCAGGCGGAGGCGATCGGGCGGAAGCTCGGCCGGCCATACTGGATCTATCAGCCGACGCCATGAGCGCACGACCGCTGCCGCGCTCGCGTCTCGACAACCTGATCCCTCCGCTCGTCGACGGGCACGCGCTCGTCGCACTCGTGCCCGCAACCGGGGACCTGAAATGGGCCACGGCGGCGGCCTGGGACGTCGCCCGCGCGGCGGCCCAGCACGGGCGCCGGGTCGCGCTCGTCGACCTCTGGATCGAAGATCCCACCCTGCATGAGGTGGTAGGCCTCACGCCGAGCGAAGGGATCGTCGACGCGTTCGAGTACGGCGTATCGCTCACCAAGGCGGCTCACGAGGTGGACCACGTCTTCTTCATCGCTGCGGGCGCGTACACGGCGCACCCCGGCGACGTGTTCGGACACGAGCGCTGGAAGAAGCTGCACGGCGGGTTCCGCGTGGAGGGAGCGCTGCTGCTGCTCTATCTCTCGGCCGGCGCGCTCGCCCGGCTCTCGGCCGTGCCGGATGGCTTGATCGTGCTCTCGCCTGACGGCTTCGAGCCCGAGTCGTCCATCGGCCAGGGGATCAGCGCGGCGCTCGAGCGCGGCATCCCGTTGGTGGGCGTGGTCCGAGAGCGCTGGACGCCTGAACCGGAGGTCCCCGCGGCGACGCCGCGGATGGCGCGTCCCGCACCCCCGGCACGCGCCGACGGGCGGAGCGTGAGCCGTCGCACCCGCCCCGCCGTCGTCGCGGCGACGCTCATAGGAGGGGCCGCCGTGGGGTGGGTGTTATTCGCCACCGGCGGAGAGTCCTTTCGGGCGAGCGGTGCCGAACACCGCGCGGCCAGCCCGGCGCCTCCCCCGCAGCGGGCGCGGCCGACCCCCGTGCCGACGCCTCGACTCGACACGCTCCCCTGGACGGTCCAGCTCGCCGCGTATGCCAGAGCCGACAAGGCGCTGGCGCTGGTCGATCGCCTGGCCTCACGCGAACACTTGCCCGCCTTTGTGACGCCGGTCGCGCTCGAGGGACGCCGGGGGGGAGGCGCCGCCCTGTGGTATCGAGTGCTCGCCGGCGCCTTTACGACTCGTGACTCGGCCGTGCTGGCGCGCGCCGCGCTGTGGGCGAACCGGGTGACCCCCAAGGGCCAAGGGGACCTGTTGCGGGCACCGTATTCCCTCTCGCTGGCCCAGACCGGGCGACCCGATCGGCTGCGCGCCCGGGGCATTCCGGCCGTCTCGTGGGGTAGCGACGGCGCCCTGCTCGTGGGCGCGTTCGAAACGCCCGACCAGGCGAGTCTCGCCGAGGCGCAGCTCAAGCGCGCCCACGTCCACGCCACGCTCGTGACACGCACGAGGACCAGACAATGAGATTGACCCGACTCGAGCTGTCGGGCTTCAAATCGTTTGCGGGAACGGTGGAGCTGCCGTTCGAGGCCGGTGTCACCGCGATCGTGGGCCCGAACGGATGCGGCAAGTCGAACATCTCCGACGCCGTACGGTGGGTGTTGGGCGAGCAATCGCCCCGCTTGCTGCGCGGCGGGAAAATGGAGGACGTGATCTTCCAAGGGTCGACCGGCCGGCGCCCCGTGAACGTGACGGAAGTGTCGCTGGTGTTCGACAACTCCGACGGTACCCTCCCGCTCGCATACCAGGAGGTGCTGGTCACACGCCGGTTGTCCCGGTCCGGGCAGAGCGAATACCTCCTCAACCGCTCGCCGGTCCGCCTGCGGGATATTCAGGACCTGCTGCGCGGCACCGGTCTCGGCGCCGACGCCGCCGTGGTGATGGAAGCCCGCATGATCGAGGCGCTGCTCTCCGAGAAAGCCGAGGAGCGGCGGGCCTTGTTCGAGGAGGCGGCGGGGATCGGGCTGTACCGCGACCGGAAGAAGAGCACCGAGCGGCGGCTCGAGGAGACGGCGGCGGACCTGGCGCGCCTCGATGACCTGATCGGCGAGGTGCAGACCCAGGTGCGCTCGCTCGCGCGGCAGCGCGGCAAGGCGGAGCGGTACGGCAAGATGATCGAGGAACGCTTCGGGGTCGCACTGACGCTGGTGCGGCGCGAGCTCGAGGATTTTGAGATCGCGCTGGGCCGGCTGGGCCAGCGCGCGGCGGAGCTCGCCGCATCACTGCCGGCGGAGCGCGCGCGGCTGGCGGACGCCGAGCGCGAGCGAGAGGCGCGGGTTCAGGCGCGACATTCCGCGGAAGCGCGCCGCACCGAGGAGGAGCGGCGTCTGGGCGACGCGAAGCTCGAAGTCGGGCGGCTCGAGGGCGATCTCGCCTTGGCCGCCGAACGGTTGCGCAACGCGGGCCAGCGGCGTGCCACGGCCGAACTGCACCGCGAGCAAGAGGAAGCGCGGGCGGCCCAGGCGGAGCGCGAGCGGATCGCCGCGACAGCGGAATGCGCTGCCGCCGAGCGCGATCTGGCCACGGTGCAGCGCGAGCTGGAAGGCCGCAGCACGCTCGAGCAGGAAAGCCGTGACCGGCTGCAGGCGCAGCGCACGGCGGTGCGCGAGCTCGAGGAGGATCTGCAGCGTCGCGCCGAGGCGTCCCGGGCGCTCGACGGCGAGCGCGCCGCGCTCGAGCGAGAGCGGGGGGAGCTGGGCCAGCAGCTCGCCCAGGCATCCGGCGAGCGCGCCGCCCGCGCGGAGGCGGAGTGGGCCGCCGCCGCCCAGGTGACGGCGCGGGCGCGGGAGGCCGCGGCGCAGGCGCAGGCGGCGGCGCAGGCGGCGGAGGGCCTGGAGCGAACGCGGCGCCGCGTGGCCGAGCTGAAGGAGCAGGAGACGCACGACCGCCCCGCGCAGCGCCAGACGGAAGAAGCGCTCGCGCAGGTGACCGCGCGGCGGGACGCGCTCGCCGAGCTCGAGCGGCAGCGGGTTGGCCTCGCTCCGGGCGCCCAGGCCCTGCTGCGGGACAAGGCGCAATTCGGTGACGTCGTGTTGGGTCCACTGTCGGATTTTGTGCGCACCGATCGACGTGACGCCCAGCTCGCCGAGCAGCTGCTCGGGGAGTGGTTGCACGCGGTTCTGGTACGCGACGACGCCGCCGTGGAGGCGGTGCGCCAATGGCACGAGCGGACCCGGCCCGGTCCGCTCGTGCTGTTGCCCTGCGCACCCGGTCCCCGCCGCACGGCCGACGGGCACCCCCTCGCCGACGAGTTGCGCGTGGACGGGCCGGCTGCAGCGTGGGTGCGCGCCCTGCTCGCTGGCCACGAAGTGCTCGACGGTGGGCGGGCGCTGCGCCGCGCGAACGGCGCGGTGTTCCTCACCGGCGCCGCCGCGGGCGGCCCGCTCGAGCGGCGCGCCGAGCTCGAGGCGCTCGCGCAGGAGCTGGGGGAGGCGGAGACGCGTCGGGCGGCGGCGACGACGCGGTTGGAGGGCACGCTCGGCGCCCTGACCGCCGCGGAAGCCGAGTTCGCGGCCGCGGGAGCGGCGGCAGAGCGGGCCCGTGCCCAACAGCTCGAGGCGGGTGCTTTGAAAGGCGACGCCGAGCGCGCGGCAGCCCACACCCAGCGCGAGGCGGCGGACGCCACGGCGCAGGTCGAGCGGTTGTCGGCCCGGCTGGCGGAGGTGGAGGCCCGCCTGGCGACCGTGCGTGCCGAGCTCGAGCGCCACGAGGTCGAGCGGGTGCGGCTGGACGAGCGCCTCGGGGCCGAGCGCGCCCGGCTGGTGGAGCTGGAGGCACAGCAGGAGGCCGCGCGCGAGCAGCGCGTGCGCTGGCAGGTCGAGACGGCCCAGGGGGAGGCCCACCTCGCCGCGGCCCGCGCGCGCGCCGAACGGGCCGCGGCGGACGCGGCCGAGGCGCGCCGCCAGGGGGCCAGCCTCGCCGACGAGATGGCGACCATCGACCGCGAGCTCGCGGCCCAGACCGCGCAGCAGGGCGAGTGGACCGACGCGCTCCAGGAGCGTCGTCTCGCGCTCGGCGCCCTCGACACCGCCGCCCGGGAGGCCGGGGCAGGCGTCGAGGAGGCGGACGCGCGACTCGCGGAGGCGGAGGCGGCGCTCGAAGAGCCCCGCAAAGGCCTCGACGTGCTCGGCGCGGAAGAGCACAAGCTCGAGGTCGAGCGCACCGAGATCCTGGGGCGCAAGCGCGGGCTCGTTGAACGGGTCGAGGCCGAATGGCGCAAGCCGCTCGATCAGCTGCTGGCCGCCGCGCCGGAAGTGCCCGGCGACATCGAATGGCTCCGCCAGGAAGACGACAGACTCCGGACCGCCATCGACGCGGTGGGTCCGGTCAATGCGCTGGCGGTGGAGGAGCACGGCGAGGAAACGAAGCGGCTCGAGTTCTTGATGACGCAGCGGGACGACCTCGTGACCGCGCGCCAATCGCTGCAGCAGGCGGCGCGCGAGATCGATCAAACCGCGAAGGGGATGTTCCTGGAGTCGTTCGGGAAGGTGCGCGACCACTTCCGCACGGTCTTCCAGACGCTGTTCGGCGGTGGCGAGTGCGACGTGCGGCTCGCCAATGAGGACGAGCCGCTGGAGAGCGAGATCGAGATCCACGCGGCGCCGCGCGGCAAGCGGACGCAGCGTATCCATCTGCTCTCTTCGGGTGAGCGCACGCTGGTCGCCGTATCGCTGCTCTTCGCCATCTTCCTCACGAAACCGAGCCCGTTCTGCCTGCTCGACGAAGTGGATGCCCCGCTGGACGACGCCAACGTGGGCCGCTACGTCCGGCTGCTCGCCGAGTTCAAGGATCAGACGCAGTTCATCGTCATCACACACAACCCGCGCACCATGCAGGCGGCCGACGCCGTGTACGGCGTCACGATGCAGGAGCCCGGGGTCTCGACGATCGTGGGCGTGCGCCTGGGCCAGATGGAACCGGTGTAATCCCCGTGCCACGGTCCCTCCGGGCCGCTGCGCTCTTCGCCCTCGCCTTTCCGGCCGGCCTGGTAGCGCAGCGGCCCGCCGTGTCTCCGGTGCTGGCGCGCATGTGGCAGCGGGACACGACGCTCACCGTCTGGCTGTTCGTGCGCCCCGACGTCCCGCTGGCGCGCGCGGCGGAGAGCGCCGCCGCCGCGGGCGCACGCCTCCGCGTCCACAGCCGCTGGCTGCACGCGCTGGGCGCGGATGCGCCGACGGCGGCGCTGCGGCGGCTGGGGCGCGACGCCATGCTGCGCCGCATCCAGCCGGCGGGGCGCTGGCGCCTCCTGCCGGGACCCGATGCGGCCCTCGTCGTCGCGGCTGCCACCGACACCTGCCCCGCGGGGGGCGACCCGACGTACGGACCCTCCGAGATGCCGTACCGCCAGCTCGACCTACGCCCGCTCGCCGACGCGGGCTATGACGCGAGCGGCGTGCGCGTCGCCATCTTGGACGGCGGATTCAACACCGCGGATCCCGCGTTCGCGGGCGTCACGGTGACGGCGCAACACGACTTTGTGTTCGGCGACTCCGTGGTTCGGGACGAGCCGAACGACCAACCGGGTGCGCAGTTCCACGGCACGGCGGTCTGGTCGCTGTTCGCGGGACGCGTCCCGAGCCGGCTCCGCGGGATCGCGCCCGGGGCGGCGTACCTGCTCGCCAAGACCGAGGACGTGCGCAGCGAAACGCGGATCGAGGAGATGAACTACGTGCAGGCGCTCGAGTGGGCCGATTCGATCGGCGTCGACATCGTGTCGTCGAGCCTCGGCTATCTCCGGTTCGACGACGGCTTCACGTACACGCCGGCGGACTTGAACGGCCACGTGGCGGTAACGACCGTGGCGGCGGAGAGCGCCGCCGCCCACGGCATGCTCGTCGTGACGGCGGCCGGGAACGACGGACCCGGCTTCCGGACCCTGGTCACGCCGGGCGACGCTGACTCGGTGATCACGGTGGGCGCCGAGGACTCGCTCGGCACGCTCGCCGGCTTCTCGGCACGCGGGCCGACGGCGGACGGCCGTCTGAAGCCCGACCTCACCGCCCCGGGTGTGCTGGTCTGCGTGCTGAGCGGCCCCAACGGGGTGCGCCGGTTGAATGGCACGTCGTTCGCGACGCCGTTGGTCGCGGCCGCGGCTGCGCTGCTCAAGCAGCTCCACCCCGCGCTCGGGCCGGGTGCGCTCCGCCACGCGCTCGCCGCGTACGCGGCCAATCGGGCCGCACCGGACAGCCTGCGGGGCTGGGGCCGTCCCGACGTGGCCGCCAGCGCGGTGTTCCCGACGGGCGTCGTGCCCCTCACGCCCGCCGGGCCGGTATTGGCGTCGATCACGCCGTACTTCTCGTGGTCGGTAGACGGTCCCCCGCCCTTCGCCACGCCGATCACCTATCGTCTCCGGGTCGCGCGGGACTCAGGCCTCAAGTACCTCGCCGTCGATACGCTGACCGGCGCGTCGAGCTACGCCCTGCGCCGGCCGCTCAAGCCGGGACGGCCACTGTTCTGGCGGGTCGACGCCACGGCCGCCACCGGTGCCACGGCGACCTCGGGTGCCGTGGGCCCGCTGGTGGTCCCGCCCTGGGCCACGCTCACGTCGTTCTCGGTACCGGGCGGCTTGAACACCGCGGACCCTCACCCGACCTTCACGTGGCACTCGCCTGCGGTGAGCGTGCCCCCGGGACCGCTCAGCTACGACCTCATGGTGCGGCGTGCCGGCGGCGCGTTCGCCGCCTTCCCCGAATTCAGCATCGCGGGCTTGAGCGATACCGTGTTCCAGATGCCCCGACCGCTCGAGCGCGATGCCGCCTACGTATGGTCCCTCGTGGTGCACGCGGGTGTCGACACGAGCCTGGTGCCGAGCCAGGGCGTCTTCATGGTGGTCGACGGGTCGATTCCGCCGACCACGCTACTGTACCAGAACTTTCCGAACCCCTTCCCCGCTGCGGGACGGGATTCGACCTGCCTCTGGTTCGATCTTGCGAGCGCCGCGGTGGTCGAGCTCACGGTGCTCGACCTGCGCGGCAACGCGGTGCGACGGTTCGTGCCGGGGCCCGACTTTCCCGGGATCCTTCCGGCAGGCCGCTACGGGCGCAGCGGACCCGGAGGCCCCACCTGCGATGCGCGGCTCATGTGGGACGGCCGCGCCGACGACGGGCGGGAACTGCCGCCGGGGGTCTATCTGTACAAGTTGCGGGCGGCGGGGGTAATTCAGTTCAGGCGAATCGTCTTCCGGGGGAGGGGCCGCTGAGCGTCATGGAACTGGTCACGGTGGGAACGGGGACGGTCGCCCCGTCGGCGACTCGCACCGCAGCGTGTCATTGGGTGAGCCGCGGCAGGCTCAAGATCCTGCTCGACTGCGGCGCGGGCGCACTGCACCGGCTGGCGGAATTCGGACTGCCGTGGCACGAGATCACGCACGTCGTGCTATCGCACTTCCATCCCGACCACTGGGGCGAGCTGCCGATGCTGGTGTACGCCCTCAAGTACACCACCCTCCCGGCGCGGCATGAGCCGCTCGTCATCCTCGGGCCTCCCGGCGTGGTGCGGCTCGTTAAGGCGCTCGCGCCCGGATACGGCCCGTGGCTGCTCGATCCGGGGTTTCCGATCGGCATCCTCGACGTGCGGGACGGCGAGCCGTTCCCGCTCGACGCAGAGGTGAACCTCGAGACGTTCCCCGTGCCCCACACGCCCGAGAGTGTGGCGCTGGCCGTGGCGGCGCCGGAGGGGCGGCTCGTGTACACCGGCGACACGGGTCCCTCGAGCAAGCTCGCCCAGTGGGCGACCGGGGCCGACCTGTTGCTCGCCGAGTGCTCCCTCCCCGAAGCGCTGGCGATGGACATTCATCTCACACCGGAGCGCGCCGGCGATCTGGCCCGCGAAGCGGGGGCGCGACGGCTCGTCTTGACGCACTTCTATCCTCCGGTAGAAACTTCGGACCCGGCACGAGCCGCCGGGGCGCGGTTCAAGGGGCCGATCGCGGCCGCGCGCGACGGGGATCGGTTTGTCATTGGAGGAGCGTGAGGCGTGCTGATCGTGATGCGACACGGCGCCACCGACGCGGAGATCCAGCGCGTCGTCGCCGTCATCGAGGAGCTGGGCTACAAAGCGCAGCCGATGCCGGGGGCCCAGCGGACCGCCGTCGGGCTGGTGGGCAACGACGGGCGCGTGGACGCATCGCGACTCGAAGCGCTTCCCGGTGTCCAGGAGATCATCCACGTCTCGAGGCCGTACAAGCAGGTGAGCCGCGAATGGAAGAGCGAGAATACCGTCGTCCGTCTTCCCGGGGGCGTGGCGGTCGGAGGGACGGACGTGGTGGCGATCGCCGGGCCCTGCTCGGTGGAGTCGGAGGGTCAGATCCTCGAGGCGGCGCGTCAGGTGCGGGAAGCGGGAGCGGTGATCCTGCGCGGCGGCGCGTGGAAGCCTCGCACCTCGCCGTACGCGTTCCAGGGGCTCGGCCGGCCCGGTCTTAAACTGCTGGCCAAGGCGCGAGAAGAGACGGGGCTGTTGATCTGCACCGAGGCGATGGACCCGGAGGGCGTGGGCTACGTGGCCGAGGTGGCCGACATCATCCAGATCGGCGCCCGCAACATGCAAAACTTTTCGCTGCTGAAGGCAGCGGGCCGGGCCAAGAAGCCGGTGCTCCTGAAGCGCGGGATGGCCGCGACGATCGAAGAGCTGCTGCTGTCGGCGGAATATCTCCTCGCCGAGGGCAACCACGCCGTGATCCTGTGCGAGCGGGGCATCCGCGGCTTCGACACCGCGACCCGCAACGTCTTCGACCTGACGGCCATTCCCGTGGTGCACAAGTTGTCGCACCTCCCGATCGTCGCCGACCCATCGCACGGCACGGGGCTGCGCGACAAGGTGATCCCGATGGCGCGGGCCGCCGTGGCGGCCGGCGCGGACGGCATTATCGTCGAGGTCCATCCCCACCCCGACCAGGCCCTCTCGGACGGCGCCCAGTCGCTCTTCCCCGACCAATTTGCGCAGCTGATGCGCGAGGTCCGCGTCATCGCGGAGGTGATCGGCCGGCGGGTGGCGGAACCGGCGTCGGTGGGGGCGTGAGAACCATTGCGGATTGCGGATTGGGGATTGCGGATTGTATAGACCACGTCCGGAGCCGCGAGACTGAGCGTGCGACCCGGCGTACGTCCTTCAAATCCGCAATCCGCAATCCGCAATCCGCAATCGCCGCAATCGGCATTGTCCTCGGGCTCCAGTCCGCGGACCCCTGGCCGGTCTTGGACCGGGCGAGCGCCGCCTACCAGACGATCAGCACCCTCACGGCCGACTTCGTCCAGATCATCCTCAACCCGATGATCGGCAGCCCCGACACGACCCGCGGCAAGCTGTACCAGATGCGGCCCAGCCGCTTCGCGATGCGGTTCACGCGGCCTAAGGGGGACCGCATCGTGGCGGACGGCCGCTACCTGTGGCTCTACACGCCGAGCACCACGCCGGGTCAGGTGATCCGGTCGCGCATCCCCGAGGTGGGCACGACCGGGCCGAACCTGATCGGCCAGTTCGTGGAGCACCCGCGCGAGCGCTACGACGCGCGCTACGTCCGCGTGGACACGCTCAGCGGCGGGACGGCGGACGTGGTCGCGCTCACGCCCAAGGAGCACGATCAGCCGTACCGCGCAGCGGTGATCTGGATCGACCGCGCGGACGGGCTGGTACGGCGCATCGAGATCACCGAGACGGGGGGTCAGCAGCGGACGGTGGTGCTGGACAATCTCCGGATGAATGCTGGTGCGCCGGGCCGCGAGTTCACGTTCCTGCCCCCGGCCGGAGTACGAGTGGTAGATCAGTAGCGAGGGCGTCGGCGACGCGCGCCGCGGTCGCCTCGTCCATGCCCCGTTTCTCGGCGAGCTCGAGGGCGGCGCGCCCCAGGGCCCGATACAGCAACGCGTCGTCCTTGGTGAGCGACGCGAGGTGGCGGCGGATTGTGGCGTCGTCGCCGCGCGCCACCGGACCCGTCAGGGCGTCCTTCGGCTGCTCGTGCAGCAGATTCTCTAACGTGCCCTCGACCAGCGGCCGCAGCGCCTGCCATGCCTCGACCTCGCTCAGACCGGCGTGCCGCAGCAACCGCTGGGCGACCGCCTCCACCACCACGAAGTAGTTGGAAGCAAACACGGCGCCCGCGTGGTAGATCGCCTTCGTCTTCCCCGTGAGGCGGAACGGGCGCATTCCCAGCGCGCGGGCGAGGCGCTCCGCCGCGTCGACCGCCCGCGGCATCCCCTCCACCGCGGCCCAGGCGCCCTTCAGACGCTCGGGCGCGCGCTCCGGATCCGCGATCGTCTGCAGCGGGTGGAGCGACCCCAGCGCGGCGCGTGACGGGACGAGAGAGCCCAGCGCCTCCTGGCCTTGCACGCCGGAGAGGTGGAGGACCACGTGCTCCGGCCGGACTCCTCCCCCACGCGCCAGGGCGTCCGCCAGCGGCGGGATCGCGTCGTCGCGCACCGCCAGAATGACGACGCCCGCCTGGCTGAGCCAGGCGGGCGGCGGGGCGACGTCAGCGGGGCCGACGGTGAGCTCGAGGGGCTTCGGGACAGCCTTCTTGCGGCGGCCGTGGAGCCGGACGGTGTAGCCGGCGCGCGCCAGCGCCAGCGCGAGACCGACGCCGGCCCGTCCCGGTCCGATGATCCCGACTGCGGGATCCACCTAGTTGCGGGGGTTCGCGGGAGCCTTCGCCGGCGCCAGGGAGAGCAAGTCCTGCGGCGACCGGGCGCGGCGTGCCAAGGCGAGCGCCGCCTGCACCTGGTGGTCCTCCGCCATGCGGCGGCGCACCTCGGCCGCGCGACCGAACACGTAGCGCGCCGCCTCATTGCCGAGCTCGTGGGCGATCAGCGCGCGCGCCCCGGCGGCGACGCTGTCGGGAAGACCCGTGCCGCGGGCGCGGAGACGGCGCAGCACCTCCGCCACCATGTCGTCCCCCACGGTGAACGCCGGGTCAGTCACGCGGCCCGACCCCTTGAGCTCGAGCGAGTAGGTGGAGAGCACGTCCCGGAACACCGGAATCTTGTCGCCCAGCGCCTTCATGTAATTCCGCTCCGCGGTCGTGAACGTGTCCGGGCCGACGAACAGGTCGGGCCGGATCCCGCCGCCGCCCACCACCGCGCGGCCCCGATCCGTGTGGAACACGGGCGCGGAATCGGCCTTCGTCGTATCGCGTCCCTGCTCCGCCGCGACGACCTGCGCCTCCTGATCGGCTTCGTTCTTGCTCTTGCGCTGGATCGTGCGGCCGCTCGGCGTGTACCAGCGCGCCGTGGTCAATTTGAGGGCCGTCTCCGGGGTGAGCTGCCAGAGCGATTGTACCAGCCCCTTCCCAAAGGTCGGCGTCCCCACCACGAGCGCGCGATCGTGGTCCTGGAGGGCGCCGGTGATGATTTCGGCGGCGCTCGCGGTGCCGCCGTTCACGAGCACCACGATCGGCAGGCCGGGCCAGGGCTGGGGCTTCGTGTCCTTGAAGGAGCGCGTGATGTTGGGCGCCCGCCCCCGCGTGGAGACGACCTCCTGACCGGGATCGAGAAACAGCTCGCTGACGGCCACGCCCTGATCGAGCAACCCCCCGGGGTTGTAGCGCAGGTCCAGGATCAGGGACTTCATCCCCTTCTGCACGAGACTGTCCACGGCGTGGGTCAGCTCCGCCGCCGACGTCTCGCTCACCGGGCTCAACTGGACGAACCCGACCTTGTCGTCGAGCAGCATCGCCACCTGGACGGAGCGGATGTGGATCGTCGCACGGGTCAGCTTGAAGGTGATGGGCTGCTCCAGTCCCACGCGCCGCACCCGCAACTCGACCTTGGTGCCCGGCTCACCGCGCAGCTCCTTGACCGCCTGATCGTTCTTCCAGCCCTCGGTGGACCGACCGTCGAGCGCGACGATCCGGTCGCCCGGCTCGACGCCGCCCCGCCAGGCGGGCGTGTCGGGGAGCGGCGCGATCACCGTGATCCACCCGTCGCGCACGTCGATCTGAATGCCGAGTCCGCCGTAATTGCCGGTCGTCGCTTCGGACAAGGCGCGGAAGTCGTCCCGCTTTAGGAAGACCGAATACGGATCGTGCAGCTGGTCGAGCATGCCGTCGATCGCCATCTGGTAGAGCTGGCGCTCGTCGAGCGAGTCGACGTAGTAATCGGCGACGTGCGCGAGCACATCCTCGAACAGCCGGGCCTGCTGGTACACCGATCCTTCCGGCGCGGCCTCGCGTTGCAGCAGCCAGCCACCCGTCGCGAGCGCGACGCAGGAGACGACGGCGACCACCAGGATCTTTCGGAGCTTCATGAGACGCCTCGCGTTGAGAGTGCGGTCACCGTCATGACTTCGCGCCACGCAGCATCCTGCACGGCCTTCTTGGACTGGGCGGCGTCGATGTGAACCACGCCTGGACCTCGGGCGGTGCGGTATGCCTCGAGCACGCGCCGGTGGAACGCATCGTCCTGTCGCTCGATCCGGTCCTGCACCTTGCGTGCCGCCCGCTGCCGCTCGCGGCCGACGGCAACGGGGACGTCGAGCACCAGCGTCAGGTCGGAGACCAGGCCGCCAGTGGCCAACCGGTTGGCCCGCACCACCTCATCGTATGGTAACCCGCCGCCGGCCACCTGGTAGGCCATGGTGGACAGCTCGAACCGGTCCGCGAGCACCACGTGACCCGCCTCGAGTGCCGGGCGGATGACGGTACGCACCACGTGGGCCCGCGCCGCCAGGAATAAGAACAACTCCTCGGCGGCCGCCAGGTCATGGGGAAAGTGCAGCACCACCTTGCGCGCCGCCTCCGCCACCGGCGTTCCGCCGGGTTCCCGCACGGTGACGACCGGCCGGCCGTCGGCCTGAAACCGCTCCGCCAGCCAGCGCACCAGCGTCGACTTCCCCGCCCCCTCGGGCCCCTCCACGACGATGAACGTCATCCCAGCGTGATGATCGGGCTCGCGGCCCCTTGCTTCATGCCTTCGTAGATCCGCGCGTTCACCTTGGCCATGAGCTTTTCGAAGTTCGCCTGCGCGGCTACGACCTGCTGATACACCGGATTCGACTGGACGCTCTGGAGCGCGCGATCGTACTGCTCGACCTGCTCGCGCGCGGGTTCCCGGCTCTCCTGCGCCGCGCGTTCGATGTCCTGGGCGATCCGCTCGACCTCGGCCAGGAGCTGCTTGCAGCTCGCGTCCTCGCGCATCCGGTCGCTCGCCCGGACCAACGTCTTGTACTCCTCGCTCTGCCCCAGCAGCCGGCCGAGCTCCTGCGCCTTCTGGTCGATCACGCCTCCTCCTTGGCAAAGGCCAGCACGAACCGCGGCCGCCCGAACAGGTCATCGTGGACCGCGACGCGATCCCAGCCGCAGCCGAGCGCGAACTCCCGCACCTGCTCGGCGCGCCGTTCGTCGATCTCGATGGCCAGCAGGCCCTGCGGCGCCATGCAGGCGGCGGCACCCGCGAGCAGAGCCCGAGTCGCGTCGAGCCCGTCGACCCCGCTCACGAGCGCCTCGCGCGGCTCGAAGTCGCGCACAGCCGCGTCGAGCGTGGCGTACTCCGCCTCGGTGAGGTAGGGCGGATTCGCCACGATCACCCGGCAGTGCTGGTCGCCCAGGGGGGCTAGGAGATCCCCCTCCCGGATTTCGACCGGCACACGGGGTCGAACGCGGGCGACATTCTCCCGTGCCAGCGAGGCGGCGTCGGGCGAGCGCTCGACCGCGATGACGCGCTCGAAGGCACCTTCGACGGCCAGCGCCAGCGCCAGGCAGCCGCACCCCGTCCCCACATCCGCCACCACCCCTCGGGGTCCGGGGTCCTGGCCCCGGGCCCCGGGCCCCGCCCACTTGAGCACGAGATCTACCAGCCCCTCCGTCTCGGGCCGCGGGATGAGCGCCCGCGGATCGAGAGTCAGGTCGAGCGTCCGAAAGCCGACGCGGCCGACGGCGTAGGCGAACGGGACCCCGCGTGAGCGGCGCTCGACGACGCCTGCGAACCGTTCGACGAGCTCCAGCGGGGGCGTCTGGCCGCGCCGCAGCCACACGTCGCCCGGTTTCGTCGCGGCGACGGCGGCCCACAGCGCAGTGGCTTCGCGTCGCGGGTTGGGGAGCCCGGCGGCGGCCAGCCGCTCGCCCGCCTGCTCGAGCGCTGCCGCGATCGACGAGCGCGGCGCCACGCGCTCAGGCACTGAGGCGTTCCTTTTCTCCGGCCAACCGGAGCGCGTTGATCAGATCGTCCAGGTCACCGTCGAGCACCTCGGTGAGGTTGTGAACGGTGTAATGGATGCGGTGATCGGTGACGCGGTTCTGGGGGAAGTTGTAGGTGCGGATCTTCTGCGACCGGTCGCCCGTGCCGACCTGAGCGCGACGCTCCCGGGCGCGCGCTGCTTCCTGTTCCGCCAGCATCCGGTCGAGCAGCCGCGCGCGCAGCACCTCCAGCGCCTTGATCTTGTTCTGCAGCTGGCTCTTCTGGTCCTGGCATTGCACCACCAGGCCGCTCGGCAGGTGCGTGACGCGCACCGCGCTGTCGGTGGTGTTGACACTCTGGCCACCCGGGCCGCCCGAGCGGAACACGTCGATGCGCAGGTCCTTCTCCTCGATCTTGACGTCCACCTCCTCCGCTTCGGGGAGCACGGCGACGGTAGCGGCCGAAGTGTGGATGCGCCCCTGCGCCTCGGTCACCGGGACGCGCTGGACCCGGTGCACGCCGGACTCGTAGCGCAGCCTCCCGTACACCCCGGGGCCGCGGGCCGCAAAGATCGCCTCCTTGAGACCCCCCAGGCTGCCCTCGGAGAGCGACACCACCTCGATCTTCCAGCCACGCCGCTCGCCGTAGCGCGTGTACATCCGGAACAGATCGGCCGCGAACAGCGCGGCCTCGTCCCCGCCCGTGCCGGCGCGGATCTCGACGATGGCGTCGCGGTCGGCCATGGGGTCGGCGGGGGTGAGCTGCTCGGCGAGTTGGCGCTCCAGCCGTTCCACCTCGGGGCGCAGCCGCTCGGCGTCGGCCCGGGCGAGCTGCGCGAGCTCCGGGTCCCGGTCATGCGCCATCTCGCGCGCCTCGCCCAGCTCGCGCTCGAGCCGGGTGAGCCGCTCATGGGTCTGGCGAATGGCGTCCAGCCGCGCGTGTTCGCGACCGAGCTCTCGCAGCTTGGCCGGATTCCGCGCGGTCTCAGGGTCGGCCAGGGCTCGGGCGACCTCCTCCGCCCGCGCGAGCGCCTGGCGGAGTCGGGCCTCCATGCATCAGCTCGGAGTCTTGTCCGTCGCGTATCTCTGGCGGAACCGCTCCACGCGCCCCGCGGTGTCCAGGAGCTTCTGCTTCCCGGTGTAGTACGGGTGGCACTTGGCGCAGATTTCGACGTGGATCACGGGTATCGTGGACCGCGTCACGAAGCTGTTTCCGCAAGCGCACTGGACTTGGGCGCGCCGGTAGGCGGGGTGAATCCCGGGTTTCACTGCACTGTATCCTTGCTAGATGTTCGGACGACACGAAGTCTGGAAATATAACTGGCGTCATGAGTTGGCGGCAAGACGCCACATTGACACCGGGCACGCCACTACGTAAGCTTGCGCCACCATAAGCCCTCCAGCCCCAGGGGACGCCCGCGTGTCGGTAACGGCCATCCTCCAGAAGGTCCCGCTGTTTGGCCAACTCTCCCCTGCCGAGCTCGAGCGGGTGGCCGAGATCACCCGCGAGCGCAGCTACCCGCGCAACTCCGTGATTCTGTTCGAGGACGACCCCGGCGATGCGCTGTACGTGGTCGCCAAGGGGCAGGTCAAGGTGGTGCTCATCGGGGAAGACGGGCGCGAAGTGATCCTCTCCGTGCTGGGCGAGGGGGACTTCTTCGGCGAGATGTCCCTCATCGACGAGGAGCCGCGCTCGGCGCACGTGATCGCCATGGAGGATTCGAACCTCCTCGTGATCCGGCGCGAGGACTTTCAGAGCATCCTGCAGCAGGCACCCGGGATCGCGATGGGGTTGTTGCGGGAGCTGTCGCGGCGCCTGCGCCGGGTGGACGAGAAGGTGGGGAGCCTCGTGCTCCTCGACGTCAACGGCCGGGTGGCCCAGCTGCTCCTCGACCTCGCCGACGAAGCCGGCTCGAGCCGCATCACCCGCCGCCTCACCCACCACACGATCGCCCAGATGATCGGCTCGAGCCGCGAGACGGTGAGTCGCACCATGCGCGAGCTGGTCGAGAAGGGCTACATCGAGATCAGCCGCCGCGAGATCCTGATCCGAGATCGCGCTGCGCTGGAGGCGTCGGCAGGCCGGTCGTGAGACACGCCTCCCTCCGGTGAGTTGGGTCACGGAGGGCGGGTGAGCCGGCGGCTTGTTCTACGTGCCCGATTTTCCATAACTTAGCGCTAGGTACGGCGTGCCGGGACCGATGGCCTACACGGTGACTTTTTGGGGAACGCGAGGCTCGATCCCCACCCCCGGGGCCCACACCGCGCGTTACGGCGGCAACACGCCGTGCGTGGCCGTGGAGAGTACCGGGGGGCAGCTCGTGATCCTCGACGCCGGCACGGGCATCCGCGCGCTGGGGCTCAAGCTCGCAGAACGTCACAACGGCGCAGTGCAGGCGGAGATTCTCCTCTCGCACGCGCATTGGGATCACATCCAGGGCCTGCCGCACTTTAAGCCGTTCTTCTCCCCGGGGAATGCCGTGCGGATCTGGGGCTCGCGGCAGGGGACCACGTCCCTCGAGGCGATCCTGCGCCAGCAGATGGACCCGGCCGTGTTCCCCATCCCGCTCGATGCCTTGTCGGCGAAGCTCACCGTACGACAGGTCGAGCCGGGAGGTGGGGAGTTCACCCTGGGCGCGTTCCGTGTGCGCGCCATGCGGCTGCGGCACCCCGGCACGACGCTGGGGTATCGCCTGACGCCGGCCGCGGGGGGAGCGAGTATGGCGTACGTCACCGACAACGAGCTGGGCTCGGGGGGGCATTACGACACTCCGGCGTCGTGGCGCAACGACTTCGTCGCATTCCTCGCGAACACGGAGCTCCTGATCCACGACGCGATGTACACGCCTCAGGAGCTCGAAGAGCACCGCGGTTGGGGCCATTCCACTTTCGAGGAGGCGGTCACACTCGCGGCGGACGCCGGGGTGCGACGCCTCGTGCTGTTCCACCACGAGCCGGAGCACGGGGATGCCGACGTCGACGGGCTGCTCACCGCCGCCCGCCGGGCCGCCAAGGTGCGTGGCATGCCGGCGGAAGTGCTGGCGGCCCAAGAAGGGATGACCCTGACCCTCTGAATTCGAGGAGCATGCTATGCTCTCACGTTCGATCGTTTCGCTCTGGACCGCCGTCCTGGTGTGGCCCACCGTTGGAGGACTGGGAGGCCAGGCCCACGGACAGGACACCCGTCCGGCGATCGCCGTATTTCCGTTCGACAACGGCGGCTCGTACGGGCAAGACAAGGACAATTTCGACGCGCTCCAGAAGGGGATCGCGGGATTGATGATCTCCGATCTCGCCGCCGGCGCGGCGGTGCGGGTCGTCGAGCGGGACGAGCTGCAGAAGCTGCTCGACGAGCAAAACCTGGGCGCGGCGGGACGCGTGGATCCGCAGACCGCCGCGAAGATCGGGAAACTGGTCGGGGCGCGATATGTCGTGACCGGCGTCTTCATCGACTTCTACGGCGACTTTCGGCTCGACGCACGGCTCATCAACGTCGAGACGAGCGAGATCGTCAAGGTCGAGTCGGACCGGATGCAGCGCGATCACCTGTTTGACCTGATCCGCACCGTGGCCACAAAGCTGATGCGGGATGCGAACCTGCCGGCACTGCCGAAGCGGGCGTCGGAACAACCGATGAACCGGCAAGTCCCGACCGAGGCGCTCACCTACTACTCGCGCGCCCTGCTGTACCACGACCGCGGGCAGAAGGCGAAGGCGGTCGCGATGTACGAGAAGGCGCTCCAGATATTCCCCGACTTCGCCGAAGCCTCGGACGGGTTGAAGCGCGAAAAGACCTCGTGACCGCGGTGCGTGATTAGGTACGTCCTGCTGCACACGCCCACGTGGCGGCCGGCGACCGCGGCGCCGGCACTGGAAGGGGCGCAGATCGAGGTGCGCGAGGTGCGGCTGCCGCGCGACCTCGCAGTGGACGAGCGACCCACGGTGCTGGTGCTCGATTCCGAGAGCCGCTCGACCCTGCCGCTCGACGTGCTGCGCGGCTTCGTGGACGCGGGCGGTGCAATCGTGGCGCTGGGGCGCGACGGAGAGCCGGACCTCCCCGCGGAAATGCCGGCCGAGCTGTTCTCAGGCTACGTGCGCCACCCGGCTGGAGCGCGCCAGCTGCTCGTCGCCGTGCGGGCGGGGTATCGCGAAGCGGCCGCCCGCGCGGAGACCACCCGCGCGCGGGCCGAAGCGGCCAGCCGCGGCCGCGAGATCGCCGAGCTCACGCACATCGGCGTGGCGCTCGGCACGGAGCGCGACCTCGATACCCTGCTCGACCTCATCCTCACCCAATCGCGGCGCATCACCTCGTCCGACGCGGGCAGCCTGTACCTGATCGAAGGCGAACCGGGGGAGAAGCGACTGCGCTTCCGCCTCGCACAGACCTACTCGAAGCCCGAGGCCCCGTTCGTCGAGTTCACCATGCCGATGGATCGGAGCAGCCTTGCCGGCTATGCTGCCGTGACGGGGGAACCGCTCGTCATCGACGACGCCTACTTCCTGCCGCCGGACGTCGAGTACACGATCAACCGCTCCTTCGACGAGCGCTACGGCTACCGCACCAAGTCGATGCTCGTGATCCCGATGAAGGATCACAAGGAGCAAGTGATCGGGGTCCTGCAGCTCATCAACCGCAAGCGCCGCTTCGAGGCCGTGCTGGCCACGCCGCGCGACGTGGACCAGCAGGTGGTCCCTTTCTCGAAACGGACGGTCGAGCTCGTCACGGCGCTCGCCGGCCAGGCCGCGGTGGCGATCGAGAACGGCCAGCTGTATCGCGAGATCGAGCGGCTGTTCGAAGGGTTCGTGCAGGCTGCCGTGCGCGCCATCGAGCAGCGTGACCCGACGACCTTCGGCCATTCGGGACGGGTCGCGGATATGACCGTCCGCCTCGCGGCGGTGGTGGACCGCGCCGAGGACGGGCCCTATCGCACGGTCAGGTTCAGCCGCGAGCAGCTCCGCGAGATCCGCTACGCCGGCCTGCTGCACGACTTCGGCAAAGTCGGGGTGCGGGAACAGGTGCTGGTGAAGGCGAAAAAGCTCTATCCCCTGCAACTGGAGTTGATCCGCCAGCGCCACGACTTCGTGCGGCGCAGTGCCGAGCGGGAGTTCTGGCGCAAGCGCGCGGAATTCCTCGAGACGCACGGGCGCAAGGGGTACGAGCAGTTCCTGCGAACGCTCGAGCAAGAGCACGCCGCGGAGCTCGGCGAGCTCGAGCACTTCATGACGACGGTGCTACAGGCGAACGAGCCGACGGTGCTCCCGGCCACGCACTTCGAAGAGCTGCTCGTGCTGGCGGGCCGGACCTACCAGGACCTTTCCGGTGTCCCCCGCCCCTACCTGACGGATCGGGAAGTGCGCTACCTGACGATTCCGAAAGGGAGCCTGGACGAGACGGAGCGGCTCGAGATCGAGAGCCACGTGAACCACACGTACAGCTTCCTGAAGGAAATCCCCTGGACGCGGGAGCTGCACGACATCCCGCTCATCGCGTACGGGCATCACGAAAAGCTCGACGGTCACGGCTACCCCCGGGGCGTGACGGGGGACGCGATCCCGGTCCAGACACGAATGATGACGATCAGCGACATCTACGACGCGCTCACAGCCGCGGATCGCCCCTACAAGTCGGCGGTCGCGCCCGCGCGGGCGCTCGACATCATGGACGAGGAAGTGCGGGCCGGCCAGCTCGACGGCCAGCTGTTCCAGCTGTTCGTCGACGCCAAGGTGTTCGAGCCGAACGCTTAGCGGACGAGCAGCCGCACCGCTACGACCATCAAGAACACGGCAAAACCGCGGCGCAGCGTCGCGTCGCTGAGCGTGCCCGCGAGCTTCGCACCCACGAACGCGCCAAAGAACAGGCCTACCGCGAGCACCGCGGCGTAGGGCACGTTGACCTCGCCCCGCTTGTAGTACTCGAGCGCCCCCAGGAACCCGACAGGTAGCAACAGCGCCCCGAGCGATGTGCCCTGCGCCGTGTGCTGGGACAGTCCCGCGAGCAGGACCAGACCCGGAATGATGAGGATGGCGCCGCCGACCCCGAACAGCCCCGACACCACGCCGGCCGTGAGGCCGATGAGACTCACCACCACCCAGTTCATCGCGCGTCTCCTTGTTCCGGGGTTCCCCAGGCACCGCCGCCCGGCGTCTCGATGCGCAGCGCGTCGCCCGGCTCGAGCAGCGCGCTCACTTTGGACGCGAGCGGCGTGCCGTTCAAGATAGTGCGCCCCGCAGCGCCGTGCCCGCCGTCCGCCGCGCCCGCCGGCGCATGGCGGCGCCGCTCGGCGAGCACACTCAGCTCCATCGGCGCCAACACCTCGAACTCCCGAACGACGCCCTCACCGCCGGACCACTTTCCCACTCCTGCGCTGCCGCGCCGCAAGGCGTACGTCTTGAGCCGCAGGGGATATTCCATTTCCAGCACCTCGACCGGCGTGTTCCGCGTATTTGACATCCCCACGTGCACCCCCGACGGACCGGGCGCGCCCTGGCTCGCTCCCTGCCCCCCACCGATCGTCTCGTAGTAGGTCCATCCCGCTCCAAGCTCCGACCCCCGACCCCCGAGTCCCCCGAAGGTCACGTTGTTCATCGTCCCCTGGCCCTGCGCCGGCACCGCGATCCCGCCGCGCGCCAGCGCCAGGAACAGCGTATCGACGATGCGCTGCGACGTCTCGACGTTGCCCGCCGCGACCGCGCTCGGGTGACGGGCGTTCACGAGACAGCCCTCGGGCGCCGTGACGCGCACGGCCCGTCCCACGCCGCCGTTCGTCGGCACGTCCTCCGGCAGCAGCGTGCGCACCACGAACAGCACGGCGGACCGGGCGACCGCCAGTGGACAGTTGACATTCCCCCGCGTGATCGGCGCGGTGCCCGTGAAGTCGGCGTGCAACAGGCCGTCCCGGATATCGATCCGCACCGTGATGGGAATATCCGTGTCGTCGACACCGTCCCCCTCGAGCCAGTCGGTGGCCGTGAGTCCCTCGGCTGGGATGCGCCCCAGCGCCTCGCGGGTGCGGCGCTCGGCATAGTCCATCAGATCGCGGGCCGCCTCACCCACGGCGGGCCAGCCGTACCGCGCGGCGAGGGCCCGCACGCCGTCCGCGCCCCGCTCCACCGCCGCCCGCTGCGCCGCGAGATCGCCGCGCCGCGTTTCCGGCGTGCGCACGTTCGCGAGCAGCATCCGTTCCACCTCCGGCGTGAGCAACAGCGGCGGCACGATCACGCCTTCCGCGAAGATCTCTCGCGCCCCGGCCGGCATGCTGCCCGCCTGTATGCCGCCGACGTCCGAATGGTGCGCGCGCACCACGCTGTACCCACCGACCGCACCGTCGACGTCGATCGCACCGATCAGCGTGATGTCGGGGAGGTGCGATCCGCCGGTGTAGGGATCGTTGAGGATGAACAGGTCGCCCGGCCGGGGAGGGGACGCCAGCCCGCGCACCGCGGCGACCGACTCCGCCATGGCGCCGAGATGGACCGGAATGTGCGCAGCCTGGGCGGTCATCGCGCCGTCCGCGTCGAACAGCGCCGCCGAACAATCGCGGCGTTCCCGAATGTTGGGCGACGGCGCGGAATGAATGAGGACGAGCCCCATCTCCTCCGCGATCGCCTCGAAGGCGTGCCCCATCACCTCCAGCGCCACCGCGTCGAGCGTCATACACGCTCCACCACGATGGCCCCTGACTCGTGGACGGTGCCCCGCCACCCGGACTCGATCAGCGCCGTGGCATCGCGGCCCGCGAGAATCGCCGGGCCGTCGAGCGTCACGCCGGCGGCCAGATCGTCGAGGGCCCAGAGTGACGCCGTCACGCGCTTCCTCCCCGTTCCGGGGACGACCGCCCGCCGACCGCGCGACTTGGCCGTGGTGCGCCTGGTGCCCGCATTGCCGGCAAGCTGGGGCAGCGGCGACTCCCGGACCGCGACGACCCGCAGGTTGACCAGCTCGACCGGCCGGCCAACCCCCTCGTGCCCGAGCCGCTCCTTATGCGCCGCCAGGAAGGCGTCGCGGATCAGGCGGGGATTGTTCGTGGCGACCGGGATCGTCAGCTCGTAGCCTTGCCCGACGAAGCGGCAGTCGACATACCTCCACAGGGCCGCGCCGGGGAGCTGCTCGCTGCCGTCCCGCAGGAGCGGGCTGAACGCCCGCCCGATGTCGGTCGGCTGCAGCCCGTCGAGCTCGCGGTGAAAGGACGCGAGCACGTCCACGCGCTCCGCGGCGGCGGCGAGTCCGAGGGCGGACAGCACGCCCGGGTGCGGCGGAATGACGAGCGTGCGCATGCCGAGTGCGTCGGCGAGCGCACAGCCGAACAGCGGGCCGGCGCCGCCGAACGCCACCAGGGCCATGCGCCGCGGGTCGAGCCCGCGCGCCACGCTCACGCGCCGCAGAGCGCGGGCCATCACGGCGCTCGCCACCGCGACGATACCGCAGGCGATGGCGGTGGGATCGCTCCCCGCGGCGTCGCCGAGCGCCGCGACGGCGCGCTCCGCCGCGCCGGCATCGAGCCGCAGCTCGTCGGCGAGCGGGGTGGCGGCGTCGAGCCACCCGAGGGCGAGACAGGCGTCCGTGACCGTCGGCCGCGTGCCGCCGCGCCCGTAACACGCGGGCCCGGGAACCGCGCCGGCCGACTGCGGCCCCACCTTGAGCGCGCCGCCCTCGTCGAGGCGCGCGATGCTGCCTCCTCCGGCGCTGACCGTCTCGATCAGAATCGAGGGCAGCGCCAGCGGAATGCCAGCCACCGCCCCGCCGCCCTCGTGCACGGCCGTGCCGCCCGTCACGAGACTGGCGTCGGCGCTCGTGCCGCCCATATCGAGCGTCAGGAGCTCCGACAGCCCGACTGCGGCGCCGACGAGTTGCGCTCCCACCACACCGCCCGCGGGGCCCGACAGCGCGAGGGCGGCCGCACGGCACGCCGCCGCAGGCGGCGCCAGTGTCCCGCCGGTCGACGTCATGATCCGCAGCGTGCCGATGCGAGACCGCGCCTCCCGCTCGAGCCGCGCCAGGTACGAGGAAACCTTGGGCCGTAGGTACGCTTCCACGGTCGTGGTACTGAAGCGCTCGAATTCGCGGAACACGGGAAGCACTTCGTGGCTGGCGGCGACCGGCACGTCCGCGAGCGCCCCTCGCAGCGCGGCCGCGAGGCGCCGCTCGTGCTCGGGGTGTCGAAACGCGAACAACAGAGCGACCGCTACCGACTCCGGAGCCAGCGCCTGCACCGCCGCGACGACGCGCGCCACCTCGACGTCGCTCAGCGGCTCCTGCACCCCGGCCGGCCCTATCCGCTCGGCCAGGCCCAGAACGTCGGTCCGGGCGACGAGCGGCGGCGCGTGATCGCGGGTCAGGTCGTACAGCGCGGCGCGGTCCTGTCGCCTGAGCCACAGCAGATCCTCGAAGCCGCGCGTGGTCACGAGCACCACCCGCGCCCCGCGCCGCTCGAGGAGCGCGTTGGTCGCGATCGTCGTGCCGTGAACCAAGAGCTCCACGGGGCCCGGCAGCGGCTCGATCGCCCGAAACATCCCCACCGCCGGATCTTCCGGGGTCGTCGCGACCTTGCGGACGGCGATCGCGCCATCGGCCGCGACGGCGACGAGGTCGGTGAAGGTACCGCCGATGTCGACGCCTAGCCTCACCGCACCACCACGCCAACGCGCCCCGATCTCCATCGTTGCACTGCCAGCGCGCCTGCGAACCCGAGCGTCGCGATCACCGCCAGCGTCCCCACCCAATCCCCGAGCCGCACGTACAGCGTCGTCACATCGCTCGTGATGAGCGTACTCGCTTCGGCCGTGCGGACTTCGAGCGCGGTCGCATCGTGCACGTGGCCCAACGGATCCACCGTGCCCGAGATGCCGGAGTTCGCGGCACGGGCGATCCCCACACGCGCCTCGATGGCCCGCATCACCAGGTGACTCAAGTGCTGATAGGGGCCCGCCGTCCGGCCGTACCAGGCGTCGTTGGTGACGTTGACGAGAAAGTCCGCCCCCCGGCGCCGGTAGTCGCGCGCCAGCTCGGCGAAGATCGACTCATAGCAGATCAGGACGCCGAACCGGCCGATGGCGGTCGGGTAGAGCGGCGCCTCGCGCCCTCTCGCGAAGCCGCCGAACCAGCGGAGATGAAACCAGCGCGGCGGCACGAATGGCACCCGCTCGACGATGGGGACAAGGTAGTGCTTGTGGTAGACGGGATAGGCGCTCCGGTCGCCGGTCGCATCATAGAAGAACGCCGCGTTGTAGCTATCGTACGAGCCGTCTGAGTGCCGATCGGCGTCGAGGCCGCCGGCGAGGATCGGCGCGCGCGCCTCGCGGGCGCGTTGCCCGATGGCGGGGTCCCAATCGGGACGATTGACGAAGTAGTCCGGGACCGCAGCCTCGGGCCAGATCAACAAGTCGACGTGTGTGCGGTCCTCGATCTGGCGCGACAGGGCGAACAGCTGGGCCATCACGCTGTCTTCGCGCGCTTTGTTCCACTTTTCACGGAATCCCTCGTTGGGCTGCACCAGCCCCACGACGCCGAGCGTACGCACGGACAGCGTGCGCTCGCGCCACGCCCCGTAAACCCATGCCAGGGCGACGGTACCGAGCACCACCACGAGAGGTCGCCACCGAATGTAACTGCTCCCAGCTCCCTGCTCCCGCCGCTGCAGGAGTCCCTCGACGATCATGACATTGCACCACGCGAGCCACAGCGTCACACCGCGCGTCCCCGCGAGGTCCGCCCACTGCACGAGGATCGGCGCGTCGGCAAGCGAGGTGCCGAGTCCGAGCCAGGGAAACCGGATGTCCCCCTGGTGGCCGATCCCCCAATCCACGGCGGTCCAGACGATCGGGAACAGCGCCCACAGGGGAGCGGGCGGGAAACGCGTGCGGATGCGGACGAGGAGCCAGAACAGCCCCGCCGTCCAGAGTCCGTAGATCGCGATCGTCGCGAGATACCCGAGGGCCGACAGCGGCGTGAAGTGCCACAGGGCGACCACGAGCCAGTACAACACGAGCCCCTGCGACACCGAGCCGTACCAGAAACCGAGGCGCAGCGCCCGGGGGAGGTCTCCCGCCGCCGCGAGCTCCCGCACCAGCACCACCGCCGGCGCCAGGGCGACGAAGCTGAGGAGCGGAAACGGGAACGGGGGATAGCTCAGCGCCAGAAGCGCCGCGCCGAGCGCGATCAACACGGCCGCGCGGCGGGACGGGCCGGTCACAGCAGCACGTCGCGCCCTTCATCGGCCGAGCGGTACACGGCGTCGAGCACCCGGTGGAGAGCCAGCTGATCGCGGGGCGGCGGCGCGTTGACGTCACCCCGGATGACGGCGAGGAAATAGGTCCACTCGGCGCGGTAGGATTGCGCAAACGGGGTCTCCCGCCCGCTCGCGCCCGTGGGCGTGGCGTCGACGACCGTCCCGTGCGCCTCCTTGAACACCCGCAGCGGCTGCACGGTCGCCGAGCCTTTCGTCCCGACGAGATCGAACCAGAACCGCTCGGCCGCGCCCAGATGGCGCCAGCTCACGTCCATGGAGATCGACACGCCGTTCTCGCACACCACCAGCGCGGTCGCCATGTCCTCGACGCTGTCCTTCGCTTGCCCCACCATGTGAGCGGAGACGCGCTTGGGCGCCGGCCAGCCCGCGAGCCAGAGACCCAGGTCCAGGAGCTGCAGCCCGAGATCGAGGAACGCGCCGCCACCCGCCTCCAGGCGCCGCAGCCGCCAGCCGAGCTGCTGGCGGCTGGGTTGAAACGTGTACCACCCGCTGCGGATCGCCTGCAGCGCCCCGAGGTCGCCGCCGGCGAGAAACCCCCGCACCGCCTGGACGTCCGAGCGAAAGCGGTGATTCATCCCCACCATCACGCGCTTGCCGTACTTCTCGCTCGCCTGCAACACGCGCTCGACGCCGGCGAGCGTGAGCGCGAGGGGACGCTCGCACAACACGTGACATCCCGCCGCCAGGGCAGCGACGGCGTGAATCTCGTGCAGGTGATTGGGCGTGCAGATCGCGACGGCATCCGCGTGGCTGTGCCGCAGCACTTCTTCGATGTCGTCGAAGGTGTCCTTCACTTCGAAGCGCGCGGCGAGGGCCTGGGCCTTGCTCACGTCGTTGTCGCAGATCGCGCCGACCTCCACGCCCGGCAGCTTGCGCAGGACGGGAAGGTGCGCCACCTGCGCGATCGCCCCCGCCCCTACCACCGCCACTCGAACGGGCGGGCTCACCGGCCGGGGGATCTCCCGGCGCGCATCCCCGTCCAGCGATACATCACCCCGGTGCGCAGGCTCACGGTGGAGAGTCCGCTCGACAACACGCCGCGCGCGTCCAGCGTGACGCGCCACCGCTTCGCGCCGAATTCCGCACCGAGCGTGCCATTCAGGCCGGCAGTGATCTGATCGAGCGCGTCCTCCACGAACGTGCCGTTAATCGCCGTCCCCCTGCCGTTGCGCAGGTGCACCCCGACCCCGAGACCGATATAGGTGGTGACGGCGTGCCCTTGCGGCATGACGTATTGCAGGTCGAGGTCGCCGGTCAAGTCACTCCACGTGATGTTGCCGAGCTGGATCGTGTAGTTCTGGTCGGGATCGTTCACGACGCGGCGCAGGCCGTCGGCGTAGCGCCGCAGGGCCTGCGAGCTCAGGTCGGCGTGGAAGTACGAGAGGCCGAGCAGCACGCGCACCTTGGGGGCGACAAATCCGTAGTCGAGTCGCAGGCCCCCGGTGATGGTGCCACGGATGTTGTTGCCGCCGAGCGGGCCGAAGTCGAACTGCAGGGCGCTCGGTCTCAGGTTCTCGGAGGAGAACTGGTTGAAGACTCCTTGGGCGGACACGGGGACTGGCGGACTGACCGACGCCAGGACGATGAGCACCAGCAATCGGCCTCTAGTAGAGTCGCTCAATGGTCGTTCCCGGGAAGTAAGTGGTGAGGATTGTTCGATACTCCTGTCCGGCGCGCGCCCGGCCGACCGCGCCCCACTGGCACAACCCCAGGCCGTGTCCCGACCCCGCACCCGTCGCGACGAGCCGCGCGACCTGGCCGTCCTGACGCGTCACGGACAGCTGAAACGCTGTGCTCTGCAACACGCGATCGGATGCGGGGCGTAACACTGCCCGGACGTCGGGAGCGGGCACTCGCACGTCGCCATGCTCGAACACGATGCGCAGCTCGCTCACGCGCCCGGAGGGACCGGTGTGGCTCACGGCGACGTCCGTGATGCGCTGCAGGCCATCGCCGCCGACGTGCATCACCGCCGGAAGGGTCCGCGACAATATAGCGCGCAGCGTCGTGCCGTCCCATTCCTCGCGCCAGCGGAACCGCGGCGAGAGATCGCAATAGGCGCGCCCCCGGCCGCTCGCGTCGGAGACGGGCCGCAGGTAGGGCCGCTCCTGGGCCGTTTTGAACGCCTCCTCGACGGCCGCCGTGGAGCCGCCGCAGGTGGAGTGAAAGTAGGCCTCGATGATCGCGCCGTCATACTCGAGCACCTGGCCGCCGGTGCGACGCACGGCACTCCACACCTCCGGCGTTTCCCCCGAGACGCCGTTGTACACCTGGTCGCGGACGTCCGCCCACGCGTCGAACCCGAACGCCTCCCAGCGCCCGCGGTTCTTCAGGGCGAAACTGCGCGAGACCACCGCCTGGGCGAGCAGCGCCTGCTCCTCGTCGTTGCGCCGGATGCCGATTTCGCCACCCAGCACCCCCGCGAGATAGCTCTCCACGGGCACGCGGTTCAGCAGCGTCAGGCCCGAAGGGTCCCGGACGACGTTCACGCGGCCGCGGTAGCGCCGGCCCCCCGCCATCGCGAAGCGATGCTCGGTAACGTTGACCGCGGAGATCCCGACATGGCGTGCACTGCGCGCGCCGTCCGGTTGCACGACGCGCAGCCCGCCCGTATCGGGCACGATCGTCCAGGAGGCGCCGGCGGGGACGGAGCCGACCGGCTGGCCGTTACCGTCGTCGGTGACGAACAATTCGCCGTCGCCCCCGAGCGTGATGCTCGCCGCTCCGAGCGCGAGCCCGACGCGCAGCTCCGGCTCTACGCCGGGAGTGAGGGGCGCCGCGGAGGGCTGCGGCCGCGGGCAGGCCGCGGCGGCCAGAGCGAGGAGGCTAGCGAGCCCGCGCCTCGCCCAGGGCCGCGTCGAGTTGTGTGACGGTGAAGTCGATGTCGGCATCCGTGTGCGCGCTGGAGACGAACCCCGCCTCGAAGGCCGAGGGCGCGAGGAACACACCCCGGGCGAGCGCCGCGCGATGCCACCGCGCAAACAGGCCCGTGTCCGCACCCTTCGCCTGCGCGAACGTGCGCACCGGCCCCGCGGTGAGATAGACGCCCCACATCGAGCCGGCGTGACCCCCGGTCGCCGCGACGCCGTGCCGGCGCGCGGCGTCCCCTATACCCGCCACCAGCCGGGCGGTTCGCCGCTCCAGCAGGTCATAGAAGCCGGGACGCTCGGTCTCGCGCAGCGTCGCCAGCCCGGCCGCCATCGCGACCGGGTTGCCCGACAGGGTCCCGGCCTGATACACGGGTCCCTCAGGGGCGACGAGCCGCATCAGGTCCGCGCGCCCGCCGTACGCCCCCACCGGCAACCCACCCCCGAGGATCTTGCCCAGGGTCGTCAGGTCCGGCCGCACGGCGAGCCGCTGCTGTGCGCCGCCCGGCGCGACGCGGAACCCGGTCATCACCTCGTCGAAGATCAACAGCGCCCCGTGGCGGTCGCACAGCGCGCGGAGCGCCTCGTGAAAGCCTGGCTCGGGCGCGATAAACCCGGCATTGCCGACATACGGCTCGACGATGACCGCCGCGATTTCCTGGCCGCGGCGCGCGAACACCGCCTGCACGGCCGCGGGATCGTTGAACGGCACGGTGAGCGTCAGCTCGGCGAGCGCGCCTGGCACGCCGGGGCTGTCCGGGAGTCCGAGCGTCGCGACGCCGCTCCCGGCCTTCACCAGGAAGCCGTCGGCGTGCCCGTGATAGCAGCCCTCGAACTTGAGGATGACCTCGCGCCGGGTCGCGGCCCGCGCGACCCGCACCGCCGCCATCGTTGCCTCGGTGCCCGAGTTCACGAAACGCACCATCTCGAGCGCCGGCATGCGCCGTCGCACCAGCTCGGCGAGCTCGACTTCGGCGGCACAGGGGGCGCCATAGGTCCAACCCCGCTCTGCCGCGCCGCGAATGGCGTCGAGCACCGCGGGGTGCGCGTGGCCCAGAATCAGCGGGCCCCAGGAGCACACGTAGTCGAGGTAGGTCTTGCCGTCGACATCGGTGAGGCATGCCCCGCGCGCCCGATCGACGAAGAACGGCGTCCCGCCCACGGCGCGGAACGCCCGAACCGGCGAATTCACTCCCCCGGGAAGCACGGCCTGCGCCCGGTCGAACAGCTCCTCCGAACGACTCACGTCAGGGCGATCGCCCGAAAGTCGTAGTCCTCGCTGGCGCTCAGGCGGACGCGGACGAAGCGCCCGGGCTCGGCCCAGCCGCCCCGTTCGACGTAGGTGACCCCGTCCACGTCGTCGGCCTGCCACGGCACCCGCCCCACGTGGGTGGCGCCGGCCTCGTCCGGATCCGCGACGCGATCAACCAGCACGTCCGCCTCCCGTCCCACGAACCGGGCGAGCCGCTCCGCCGAAATGGCGCGCTGGACTTCGAGCAGCTCTTCGAGACGGTCGCCCTTGACCTCGTCGGGCACGTCGTCCTCGTACTGCTTGGCACGCGTGCCGTCCTGCGGCGAATAGGCGAACGCACCGAGCCGGTCGAACTGTGCTTCCTCGAGGAAGCCGAGTAGCTCGCGAAATTCCGCGTCGGTCTCGCCGGGGAAGCCCACGAGACAGGTGGTACGAACCGCGAGATCGGGGATCGTCGACCTGAGCCAGCCGAGCTTGGCGCGCAGGGAGTGCTTCCGCTCGGGGCGCCGCATGCGCTCGAGCATGCGGTCGCTCGCGTGCTGGATCGGCATGTCGATGTACGGCACGATGCGCGACTCCCCCGCCATCAGCGCCAGCAGCCGCTCGCTGAGCCCCGCCGAGTAGACGTACAACAGGCGGTACCACGGAATCGACGTCTCGCGCAGCAGCGCTTCCAGCAGATCGGGAAGCTTCGCGCCATCACGCCCGAGATCACGCCCGTAATGCCCCAGGTCCTGGGCGACGAGATTGATCTCCCGCGCCCCTTGTGCTTCGAGCGCCTGGGCCTCGCGCACCAGCCGCTCGAGCGGCTCCGAGCGATGCTTCCCCCGCATCAACGGGATGGCGCAGAAGGCGCACGTGTGATCGCAGCCTTCGGAGATCTTGAGATAGCGGACATGGGGTGCGTCGCCGAGGAACTCCCGGACGCCGGGATGGCGCGCGATCGGGTCGGTAATCAACCCGCGCTCGGCGAGCGCCGGCACCAGGTGGTGCAGGTCGGAGAATCCGAGAAACAGATCGACCTCGGGGATCTCCTGCTGCAGCTCCTGCTTGTAGCGCTGGACGAGGCAGCCGACGGCAACCACCGCCTTCACGGTGCCTTGTGCCTTGAGGCGTGCGGCTGACAAGATCGCGTCGATCGATTCCTGCTTGGCGGCGTCGATGAACCCGCATGTGTTGACGAGGATCACGTCGGCGCGCGGGAGGTCGGGCGTCACCACGGCGCCATGGCCCACCAGCTCGCCCACCAACCGCTCGGAGTCGACGGTCGCCTTGTCACAGCCGAGTGAGACGACCCCCAGCTTCATCCGCGGTAATTCCCGAACCTGAGCTCAATGCCCCAATCCTGCGAGCGCAGGAACGCGATCACCTCCTGCAGCTCGTCCTTGGAGGGCGCCTGCACGCGGATCTCCTCACCCTGGATCGACGCCTGCGCCTTCTTGAACTTTCGGTCCTTGATTGCCTTGACGATCGCCTTCGCCTTTTCTTGCGGGATCCCTTGCGTGAGCTTGATCTCGCGGCGCACCGTGTCGTTCGCCGCGGGAGTAACCTCGCCCAGCTCGAGGTTCTTCACGGGGACGCCGCGCTTGACGAGCTTGGACTGCAGCACGTCCAGCAGGGCCTTCATTTTGAAGTCGTTGTCGGCGACGAGCGTGAGGGTCGCCTGGGCGCGGTCGAACGCGATCGACGCCTTGGAACCCTTGAAGTCGTAGCGCTGGGCGACTTCTTTGGTCGCCTGGTGGACGGCGTTATCGACCTCCTGAAGGTCGGCGCCGGTGGAGACGTCGAACGATGCTAAGCCGGCCATGGGGGGAGAATATAGACGGAGCACGGAGCACAGAGCAGTACCCCTCGGTGCACCGTCGAGTACGGCTTCCTGCTCGGTGCTCCCGAGACCTAGAAGAGGAAGCTCTCCAGCGCTCTGGCTCTCGACACGTGCCGCAGCCGCGCCAGGGCCTTCTCTTTGATCTGTCGCACCCGCTCCCGCGTGATCCCGAGCAAGGACCCGATCTCCTCGAGGGTCATCGGCTCCTGACCCTCGAGGCCGAAATAGAGACGCAAGATCTTGGCCTCCCGTTCCTTCAGGGTCGCGAGCACTTCCTCGATCGACTCGGTCAGGGCGTGCTCGAAGATCTCGTCGTCGGGACCGGGGTTCTGCGTGTCGGGGAGGTAGTCGAGCAGCTTGTTGTCCTCGCCCGGGGTCAGGGGGGCGTCCAGCGAGAGGTGCGCCTGGGAGATCGAGAGGGTCTTCGCGACCTCTTCCTCGGATATGTCCATCCCCTCGGCGATCTCCTCCACGGTGGGCTCGCGGCCGAGCTCCTGGAGCAGAGAGGCGGAGCGCTTGCCGATGCGATGTAGCGTGCCGGCACGGTTCAGCGGGACGCGCACGATACGCGACTGCTCGGCGAGCGCCTGGAGGATCGCCTGGCGGATCCACCACACTGCGTACGAGATGAACTTGATGCCCTTGGTTTCGTCGAATTTGTGGGCGGCACGGATCAAGCCGAGGTTGCCCTCGTTGATCAGGTCCGAGAGCGAGACGCCCTGGTTCTGATACTTCTTCGCGACCGACACCACGAACCGCAGGTTGGAGCGCACCAGCTTGTCGAGCGCCTCCGGGTCGCTCTGCTTGATTCGCTGAGCGAGCGCCACTTCCTCCTCGCGGGTGATCAACGGGTACTGGCTGATCTCGCGGAGGTACTGGTCGAGCGATCCCTCGTCGAACGAGGCTCGTTTGGCCGTATTCAGTTGCATGGCGGTTTCACCCCTCCGGGCATGCACGACGCCGCACCATACCGGCCGGCCCGCCGCACCGACGGCGCGGAGCGTGGCGGGGTTCCTTCTTCACCGGCGGCTCAGTGGATCACCGAGCCGAGCCGGCGCCAGCGAATATCGGTCAGCCAGGGCAGCGCATCGTGCGCTTCGCGATCGTAACTGAAGTACACGACGAGCGGCCGGCCCTTTACCGCGTTCGCGTCCACGAAGCCCCAGTAGCGGGAGTCGGCGGAGTTGTCGCGGTTGTCGCCCAACACGAAAAACTTGCCCGGCGGCACCAGCAGCGGGCCCCACGTATCGCGCGTGGGGTGGTACGCCCGCAACGCCCCGGCGCCGCCCAGCAGATAGTCCTTCTGCCAATTGAATTCCGGGTCGAATACGTCGTGCCCGGGATCGACGCGCTGGATGTAGGGCTCGCTCAACGCTTTGCCGTTCACCCGGACCTCGCCCAGGCGCATCTCGACCCGATCACCGGGCGCGCCGATGACGCGCTTGACGTAGTTCAGCTCGGGGTTTTTCGGGTAGGCGAACACGATGATGTCGCCGCGGCGCGGCGACTCGAACCCGGGGAGCCGGGCGTTCGTGCCGGGGATTTGCGCCCCGTACACCGCCTTGTTCACGAACAAGAAGTCGCCGGCGAGCAGCGTCCGCTCCATGCTCCCCGACGGGATCTGAAACGCTTCGATGAGAAAGGTGCGGATGACGAGGAACAGCACGAGCGCCATGCCCAGCGAACGCATCCAGTTGTCGAACCAACGGGCCAACGTGGACCGGCGCTTCTCGGGGGGGGCGAACGGTACGGGCGCGGGTTGCGCGCCTGAACCTGCCCTGAGGGCCCCCAACTCATGCATGCCGTTTACTTTAGCCAAGCGGGCGGCCAGAAGCAACAGTCACAGCCCATCCCCGGGCCGCCCCCAACCGCCGGACCCGGTGCCGGAACGCGTCCGGCGGGTCGGCGTGGCGCACCCGGGCCGCGAGACACGCGGCGTTGCCCTCGCACTCGAGCCGCACCCACACGACCGCCGCGTCCGCGAGCGCGCCGAGCGACCCGCCGTCGAGCGGTGAGCCACCGGCTGAGAGGATGATCACCAACGATTCGTGATCCACCACCGCCGAGCGTAACACCCGCCGGCGTGACCAGCATCACCGGTTTGTTGCCGGCCGGTGCGATTGGATGCGTCGTCCGGGCGACGCTCAGGCTTCGGTGTCGATCTGGGCGCGCTGCAGCTTCCCCGAAAAGTCGACGTACACGACTTTGGTCTCGGAGTAGAAGTCGTACACCTCCCAGCCGCCTTCGCGGTGGCCATTGCCGGTCTGCTTCACGCCGCCGAACGGCAGGTGCGCCTCCGCGCCGATCGTGGGGGCGTTCACGTACGTGATCCCCGTGTCCAGCTCGGTCATCGCTCGAAACGCGGCGTCCACGTCGCGGGTGTACAGCGAGCTCGAGAGGCCGTATCGCACGTCGTTATTGACTTGGATGGCCGCGGCGAGCGAGTCGACCTTGATCACCGCGAGCACCGGCCCGAAGATCTCCTCCTGCTCGACGCGCATCCCCGGGTCGACACCCGCCAGCACGGTCGGCCGGTAGAACCAGCCACGCTCCAGCCGTTTGTCGGACGGCCGGGCGCCGCCGATCAGGCGCCGGGCCCCTTCTTCTTCTCCCACGCCCACGTAGTACTCCACCTTCTTGCGCGCGTCCTCGTTGATGAGCGGCCCGACCTCGGTCGTCTCCTCGAGTCCCGGTCCCAGGCGCAGCCGGTCCGCCCGGTCGCACAGCCGCTGCACGAACTTATCGTGCACCTTGTCGTGCACGATCAGACGACTCGTGGCGGTGCAGCGCTGCCCCGTCGTCCCGAACGCACCCCACAGCACGCCCTCGAGCGCCAGGTCCAGATCGGCGTCGTCCATCACGATCATCGCGTTCTTGCCGCCCATTTCGAGCGACAGGCGCTTGTGCATCCGGCCGCACGTGGCGCCGATGATCGATCCCGTCTCGGTCGACCCGGTAAACGAGATCACGGAGATGTCCGGGTGCTCCACCATCGCGCGCCCGACGACCGAGCCCTCGCCGTGAACCAGCTGCACGACGTCCGGGGGGAGCCCCGCCTCGAGCAAGACCTCCACGAGCAGGTGCGCGGTGAGCGGGACGTCTTCGGCCGGCTTGAAGATCACGGCGTTGCCGCACAGCAGCGCCGGAAACATCTTCCACGTCGGGATGGCGAGCGGGAAGTTGAACGGCGTGATGAGGCCCGCGACGCCGATCGGCCGCCGATAGCTCATCGCCCACTTGTTACGGAGCTCGGAGGGCACCGTGCGCCCGAACAGGCGCCGGCCCTCGGTGTGGGCATAGTACGCCGTGTCGATGCCCTCCTGGACGTCCCCCCGCGTCTCGGCCGTGACCTTCCCCATCTCCCGGGTCATGGCGCGCGCGATCTCGTCCTTCCGTTGGACGAGCAGGTCGCCGACGCGGTGCAACACGTCGCCGCGGATCGGCGCGGGCGTCTTGGACCACTGGGCGAAGCCGCGCTGCGCCGCGGCGACAGCGCGCGCCACGTCGTCGGGACCGGAGCGGGGAAAGCAGCCGATGACTTCGTTCCAGTCGGCGGGGTTGCGGTTCTCGAAATACGCGCCCGTGGTCGGGGCGACCCATTCGCCGGCGATGAAGTTCTTGAAGCTGTCAGCCATCAGCCGTCAGCCCTCAGCGAGAGGGTGGGGGTGGGACATCGGGACACAGCCACAGCGCCGCCGCGTTGGAACCGACGCGCGGCAGGACCTCGCGCGTCATCAGCAGGACCCCCCACACGATCAGGATCTGTGAAACGACGTGCGCCAGCCCCATGCGCCGCCTCCACGACGCGACGCTCGCCCACAGACCGGTAGCGACGACCGTGGCGACGCCGACCAGATAGAAGATCAGCCGCAGGCCGCAGCCGTGGGAATACGGCCACACGCCGGGGGTGACCCCGACCGCGACGAGCACGCCCAGGACCACCTTCACCCAGGTGGCGAGCCAGCCGCCGCCGCTCGACCGCAGCGCCGACGCGGGCACGGCGACGGGACCGCCGGCGACGGCCGGCCGCCGGACCGTCGGCTCGCCGCCGCGGCCGAGCGTGGGATCGGCGTTCGGCAGTTTCTTGAGCAGCCGGTCGACCTCCGCCATCTCCTTGTCCCAATCCCGATCCTTCTCGATCCCCGCCACTACGCCTCCCGGGTCAACCCGTAGCGCTCGATCTTCTTGTAGAGGTTACTGCGCGGCATCTCCAATGTGCGCGCGGTCTCCGAGACATTCCAGTCGTTCTCCTGGAGCTTCGCGAGCAGGTACGCCCGCTCGGCGGCCTGCTTGAACTGCTCGAACGTGGCCGCGCGCGACCACGGCGCTCCGGCCAAATCGGCGCGGCCGGTGCCACGCCCCGGCCCGCCGTCCGCCGCCATGCCGGCGAGGCGCTCGACCTCCTCGACCCGCACCACCGGTCCGGCGGTGAGGATCAGGAGTCGCTCGACCGCGTTGCGCAGCTCGCGGATGTTCCCAGGCCAGTCGTAGGATGCGAGCCGCTTCATGGCCTCCTGGTCGAGCTCCTTGCGCGGGAGCCCGCCGCGCCGCGTCAGCTGCTCCATGAAGTGCTCGAGCAGCTGCGGGATGTCGCTGCGCCGCGCGCGCAGCGGCGGCACCTCGATCGGCACCACGTTGAGGCGGTAGAGCAGGTCGTCGCGAAACCGGCCGGCGGCGATTTCGACCTTGAGATCCTTGTTGGTGGCCGCGATCACCCGCACGTCCACCTCGAGCGTCTTGCCCGACCCGACGCGCGAGATCACGCCCTCCTCCAGCGCGCGTAGCACCTTCGCCTGGGCGGACAGGCTCATGTCCCCGATCTCGTCCAGAAACAGGGTGCCGCCGTCCGCCAGCTCGAACTTCCCCGCTCGATCCGCGAACGCGCCCGTGAAGGACCCCTTCATGTGCCCGAACAGCTCGCTCTCGATCAGCTCGGACGGGATCGCCGCGCAGTTCACCTCGACGAACGGCCCCCGGGCGCGCGGGCTCAGCGCGTGGATGGCGCGCGCCACGAGCTCCTTGCCAGTGCCGTTCTCGCCCGTGATCAGCACGCGCGCCGCGGTCGGGGCGACCTTCTCGATCCGCTCGATCACCAGTTGGATCGCCTTGCTCGAGCCGACGATCTCATATTGAGCGTGCACCTCCGCCTTGAGGCGCACGTTCTCGCTTTCCAGATCCAGGTGCTGCAGCGCGTTGCGCAGCGTGAGCAAGATGCGGTCGGTGTCGAGCGGCTTTTCCAGAAAATCGTACGCGCCGAGCTGCGTCGCCTCCACGGCCGTCTGAATGGTGCCGTGACCGGAGATCATGACTACCTGCGCGTGGGGATCGAGCTCGCGCAGCTTCCGCAGCGTTTCGAGCCCATCCATCCCTTGCATCTTCACATCCAAAAAGACGAGGTGCGGCCGGAACTCGGCATACAACTGCAGCGCCTCCCCGCCGGACGGACACGTCCGCACTTCGATGGCTTCGTACTCGAGCAGCTGTTGCAGCGCTTCGCGGATGCCCTTCTCGTCGTCGACCACGAGGACGCGCCGGCTCACGACTTGCTCCGCTTCACGCGGTAGAGAATGATCCCGGTGGGATGGATGGCCACGTCGGTGAAGGACGGCGAGACCCGCAGCGGCACGGCGCCCGTGGCATCGGCGCCCGCGACCCGCTGCGCCAGCCGCGTCACCATCGGCCCCGGAAAGGCCATGCCGCGCAGGCTCAGCTCCTGCACCTTGAACCGGGCGATTCCGGGGCGCTCGATGCTGAGCGGTCCCGCGAAGCGCAACGGCTCCATCGGATTGAGGAACCCCGCCAGCGGACCGAGGGCGTCCGGCGGGATCACGCGCGTGTCGAGCCGGCAGTAGACCGCCACCGAGCCTTCCAGCAGCTCCACCCGCAACGAATCAAAGCTTTTCCGCACGCTCCAGTCGATGCCACTGCCGATCATCGCGGCGACTTCATTGGCGGAGAGCAGGACCGAATCCGGCGCGCTCGGCTGCTTCAGCCGATCCATTTTCGCCTGGCTGCTGGAGAGCGCCTTCGGCGTCGGGGCGCCGACCGCCGTGTCGGCGACGGGAGGGAGCCGGGTGGAGCGCGGGCCGAACCAGCGCGCCGCCGTGTGCAGGATCGGCTCGCGAAACCACCAGGCCGCGAGCGCCCCCACCAGAACCACGGCGAGGCAGCCGAGCCGCACGAGGCCCTTAAGACAACCGTTCACTGTGTCTCACGTGATACACCGCACCGGCGGATTCGAGCGTGCTCTGCATCAGATCGACCGATTCGACCACGACCGTCGCCTCGAACTGCAGGGCGCCGAGCGCCGCCTCGAGCCCGGCGAAATCGCGCGGCCGGGCCTCCCGAGCCGCCCGACCGAGCGTCACATGAGGACGAAACGGGCGCGCTTCGGTGGGGAAGCCGAGTGGGGCGAATTCCTGCTCGACGCGATGCTGCAGGATTTCCAGCCTCGAGTCCGCGGTGATGCCCGCCCAGACCACGCGCGGCCGCTGGAAATCGGGAAACACGCCGAACTCACCCAATGCGAGCGGGAGCGGGCGAGCCCCCGCCGCGGCGCGGCCGAGCGCAGCGCGCACGTCCGCGGCCCGCTCTTCCGCCACGTCCCCGAGGAACTTGAGGGTCAGGTGGATGCCGTCCGGGCGCACCCATTTCACGGGCAAGCCGCGCTCCCGCAACGGCGCCACCGTCTGCCACAGAGCCTGTCGGACCGGCGAGGGGAGGTTGAGCGCGACGAACAGCCTCAAACGCGCGGCCGCAGCGCCTGCACCAGGCTGCCGCGGCGATAGCCACGCGGGTCGACCTCCACGACGCCGAACCCGAGCGCGCCGAGCCGCCGGGTCACGGCGGCGAAGCGCTCTTCGAGCCAGGGAATCCACGGCGGCTCGACTTCGATGCGGGCGCGCTCGCCGTAATGGCGCACGCGAAGATCTCCGGTCACGCCGATGTCGCGCAGGTACGCCTCCGCCCGCTCCACCTGATCGAGCCGGCGCGGCGTGATGGCGAGGCCGTAGGCGACGCGGCTCGACAGGCACGGCGCCGCGGGCGCGTCCCACGTCGGGAGCCCGAGGTTGCGCGATGCCATGCGAATCTCCGTTTTCGTCATTCCGACTTCGGCGAGCGGCGAGCGGATCCCCGCGCGCTCGCCGGCGGCGTAGCCCGGCCGGTGCTCCCCCGTGCGCAGGTCGTCAGCGTTGGTGCCGTCGCACACCACGGCGAGCCCCCGCGCCCGGGCCTCCGGGAGGAGCCGGCTCCACAGCTCGGTCTTACAGAAGAAGCACCGGTTGGGGGAATTGGCGAGGTAGTTCGGGTCCTCGAGCTCGCGTGTGGCGATCTCGATCAGCGGGACGTCGAATCGTTCTGCGACCGCGCGGGCCGCCGCCCATTGGGCTTGGGGGTACGACGCGCTGCGCCCGATGACGGCGACCATGCGGTGGGGCCCCAGCTCCTGACGTAACACCACCGCCAAGTAGGCCGAGTCGACCCCTCCCGAGTAGCCCAGCAGGGCGGATGGAAAGGTGCGGACTAGATCCCGCAGCGCCGTGACGGTCTCCGACATGGCGGAATACTAACGACTTACGCTGTCCCTATCAAAGGACAATTGGACTGCGAGAAACGGATAGATCGTAGCTTCGAAACTCCGTATGCTTATGATGCGTTAGAGAAATACCTCACGGAACTACGTATAGTAGGGAATCGTAAGACGGGGACTCCGAAATGACAACCCGAAACGAGCTGGACGCCGTCGACCGCAAAATTCTCAGGATCCTGGGCACGGACGGGCGCGCGAGCTACCAGGCGATCGCCGACGACGTCGGCCTGTCGCGGCCCGCGGTGATGGAGCGGGTGAAGCGCCTCGAGGAGTCGGGGCACATCGCGGGCTACCACGCGCGGGTGGATCGCGCGCGCGCCGGTTTCCCGGTCACGGCGTTCGTCGCCGTGCGCTACGCGAACTCTGACTACATCGGCGACGAGCCACGGATGCGCGAGCTGGAAAAGCACCCGGGCGTGCTCGAGTGTCATCACGTGGCCGGCGAGGACTGCTACATCCTCAAGGTGGCCGCACCCGATCTCGAGAGCTTGCAAGGCATCCTGCGGGACCTACGCGGGCCTTCCGCGAAAATGCAGATGAGCACGCGCACCACGATCGTGCTCGGCACCGTGTTCGAAAAGGCGGGATTCGTTCCGGTGGAGCTCGACTGAGATGGCGGCCCTCCGCGGCAAGGCGCTTATCGCCTACCTAGTCGTCTGCGTCTTCTGGGGATCCACCTACCTCGCCATCCGGATCGGCGTCGGCGAACTGCCGCCGTTCCTATTCGCGGGGCTGCGGTTCCTCGTCGCCGGGGCGCTCCTGCTCGGACTCGCGCTCGCCCTCGGCGACCGGCTCCCCCGCCGGCTGGTCGACTGGCGGACCGAGGGAATGGTGGGCCTGCTGCTGCTCGCCGGCGGCAACACGTTCGTCGTGTGGGCCGAGCAGTTCACGCCGTCCGGCACGGCGAGCATCTTCGTCGTGACCGTGGCCCTGTGGATGGCGTTCTTCGACGCGATCATCCCCGGCGGCTCGGGCGAGCTCGGGTGGCGCGTGGTCGCCGGTCTCGTCCTGGGCTTCCTCGGCACCGGCCTGCTCGTCGGCGCCAACCCGCGGGAGATCCTCCACGCCGACCTGCGCGGTCCGATCGCCCTGACGTGCGCCAGTGCATCGTGGTCCCTCGGGTCGGTGTACGGCAAGCGTCACAAGCGGGATACCAGCCCGTACGTCGGCGCGGCACTGCAAATGCTCGCAGGCGGGAGCGCAGCGGCGCTGTTCGGTACGGCGCTCGGGGAATGGAGCCGCTGGCATTTGACGGCGAAGGGCGCGGGAGCAGTGGTCTACCTCGTCGTGTTCGGCTCGATTCTGGGGTACAGCGCCTACACCTACGCGCTGCGCCACGCGTCGCCCACGATCGTCGGGACGTACGCGTATGTGAACCCGGTGATCGCCGTGCTGCTCGGCTGGCTTATCCTGCGCGAGCCGGTGACGGCGCGGACCTTCGTCGCGATGGCGTTGATCGTCGGGGCCGTGGTGTGGATCCAGTTCTCGCACAAGCTGGCGGTCCCGAAAGGGCTCTCCCGGACCGCCGGACGAGTCGACGCGAGCGTCGCGGACGCGTGAGGCGAGCGCCCGGGATCACTCATCGACGCGCTCCCCGCTCGCTTGCGGCAGCATCGCCGGGGCCCGCAGCGCCGGCTTCCCTTCATCCGTGTTCTTGAAGCCCCGGACCGTGTGGTACGCCAGGTCGATGTCCGGACACTTGGCGAACTCGGTGAGGATCTCCTCCCAGATCGCGTGCTCCGTGCCGCGCCGCTTGCGGGGCTCGATCAGGTAGCGGATGGTGAGCTGCACGCCGCTGTCCACCACCTTGGTGTATACGATCGGTGTCAGCTTACGGTAGTTGATGAGGTACTGCTGGGAGGCCTCGAGCAGGTCGTGCTCCGCCTCCGCGGTGAGGTGTTCTGCGTGCTTGACGGCGATCTTCGTGAGAATCTGCTTCGCCTTGCGCCAGTCGCTCTCGAAGGTCACCAGCACCGGTACTTCGTTCCAGATGTACTTGAATCCCTTGTTGTAGTTGGCGACGGGATCGGTGAAGATCTTGCCGTTCGGCACGTGGATGATGCGCCCGCTCGATTGGTCCGCCTGCACCCAGGCGCCGATCTCGTTGATCGTGAACTGGAACAGGCCCAGGTCGATGACGTCTCCCGCGTGCGGGCCGATCTGGACGCGGTCCCCCACCTCGAAGGGACGGCGCCAGAGAATGAAAGCCCAGCCGGCGAGGTTGGAGACCGGGTCCTTCAGGGCGATGGCGAGCCCCGCCGAGAGGAAGCCGACGATCGTGGTAAACGACTCTACCCAGGCGAACCACATCGGGCCCACGATGACGATGCCGGCTACGTACACCAGGTACGTCAGCGTTTTGCGCCAGCGGTAGCGGCTCCGCGGGTCGCGCACGCGCCGGTACACCAGCGACAGGGCGATGCGGTGCACCAGCCAGAGCCCGACCATCGTCGCCAGGGTGGCGAGCAGCCGCAACTGGAGCTCGGGGCTGATGCCGAGCCGGGTCTGCAGCCAATCGATCATGGGAGGCCAAGCTAGGGAACGGGGCGGCGGCGCGCCAGACGCGGGCGCCGTAGATTAGAGCCCCGGTATTGCGTCCGGCCAGGGGGAGCTTATGCGATCGCCCGCCGTGCTCGTCGCCGTGTTCGTCTGCACCGCTCGCGCCTCAGCGCAGCAGCCGGGAACGCTCCATATCGGATCCGCGGCGGCGCGTCCCGGTGAGATGGGCTCGGGGTTCATCGAGGTCCCGGCCGGCGTCGATTCCGGCACGCGCGTGCCGCTCACCATCGTCCGCGGCAGAGAGCCGGGGCCGACCCTCGCGCTGATCGCCGGCACCCATGGTGACGAAGTCGCCCCGATCATCGCGCTGCAACGCGTGCGGCGCGAGCTCGACCCGGCGCGCCTGCGCGGCACCGTGCTGCTGGTGCACGTGGCGAACCTGCCGTCGTTCCTGCGCCGCACCGTCTATTACAGCCCGATCGACGGCAAAAACCTGAACCGCGTGTATCCGGGAAAGCGCGACGGCACCGTCTCCGAGCGGATCGCCGACGCGATCACGCGCGAGATCATCGAGCGGGCGGATTATCTCGTCGACATCCACGCAGGGGACGGCAACGAGTCGCTGCGCCCGTATACCTACTGGAGCCCGCTCGGCCTCGCTCCGCGCGCCGACTCGGTCGCGCGCGAGATGGCCCTGGCGTGGGGTAACGATTACATCGTCATCGACACCGCGCGCCCGCGCGACCCCCGGGCCTCGGTCTATACCCAAAACACGGCGCACCTGCGCGGCAAGCCAGCCCTCACCACCGAAGCGGGTTACCTGGGCATCGCCGCCGAGGAGATGGTCGCCCGCAACGTGCAGAGCGTGTTCCGGCTGCTCCGCTACCTCAAGATGGTCCCGGGGGACGTCGAGCTGGTCCGGCACCCGCTATGGTTCGACCGGACCGAGGTTCTGCGCAGTCCCGGCACTGGGATCTGGTATCCCCTGGTCGAGCGGGGCCATGCCGTGCAGAAAGGGACGGTGATCGGGGTGGTCACCGACTTTTTCGGCGACACCACGGCGGTCATCACGGCCCCGTTCGCGGGCGTCATGCTATACGTGGTCGCCACGCCCGCGATCTCCGCGGGCGAGCCGCTCGGCATGGTCGGGCACGCGCTGGAGGAGCGATGAAGCGCGTCCTGGCACGGGTGCCTACCCCAGCCCTCGGCGGTCCAGGCTGCGGTACTGGATCGCCTCGCTCACGTGGTTCGGCGCCAGAGCCGCGGCGCTGTCCAGGTCCGCGATCGTGCGGGCGATCTTGAGAATCCGGTGGTACGCCCGGGCGGAGAGCGCGAGCCGTGTGATCGCGGTACGCAGCAGTGCATCGGCGCCATCGGATACGCGGCAGAACGTGCGGATGTCTCGAGCTACCATGTGCGCGTTGGCGTAGATCCCAGGCCGGCTGGCGAAGCGGTCGCGTTGCACGGTGCGGGCCCGATCCACCCGCTCGCGCATCGCCTCGCTCGGCTCTCCCCCGCCCTGATCGGCGAGCGCGCGGTACTTCACCGCGGGTACCTCGAGGTGGATGTCGATGCGGTCGAGCAGCGGGCCGGACACGCGCGCGAGGTAGCGTTCCACGCCGAGCGGCCCGCACACGCAGTTGTGCTGCGGGTCTCCGAAATAGCCGCAGGGACAGGGGTTCATCGCGGCGGCCAGCATGAAGCGCGCGGGATAGGTAAGGCTCATCGCCGCCCGGGCGATCGTCACCACGCCGTCCTCCATCGGCTGGCGCAGCACCTCGAGCACGTTCTTGCGAAACTCGGGGAGCTCGTCCAGGAACAGCACGCCGCCGTGCGCGAGGCTCACCTCTCCCGGGCGTGGGTACGACCCGCCGCCGATCAGGCCGGCGTCGGAGATGGTGTGATGCGGGGCGCGAAACGGGCGCCGGGCGACGAGCGACTCGCCCAGCGCCAGCACGCCAGCCACCGAATGGATCTTGGTGGTCTCGAGCGCCTCGTCGAGGCTCATCTTGGGGAGGACGGTCGGCAGGCGGCGCGCCAGCATGGTTTTCCCCGACCCGGGCGGCCCAATCATCAGGAGATTGTGACCGCCCGCGGCGGCCACCTCGAGCGCCCGCTTCGCGTGGGCCTGGCCCTTCACATCCGCGAAGTCGACGTCGTCGCGGGCGCGCTCCGCGAACAGCGCCGCCAAGTCCACGTGCGGCTCGGGCAGCTCGCCCCGGGCGTCCAAGAAGTCCGCGATCTCGGCGAGCGTCCCGGCTCCGAGCACACGGATCCCCGACACGACACCCGCTTCGGCGATGTTTTCCCGCGGCAGCACCAGCGCGGCGAGCCCAGCCGCGCGGGCCGCGAGCGCCACCGGTAACGCACCGCGCACCGGCCGGATGGCGCCTTCCAGGCCCAGCTCGCCCAGCACCGCCACGGTGCCCAGCCGCTCGGCCGAGATCTGCTCCGTGGCCGCGAGCACGCCGAGCGCGATCGGCAGGTCGAAGGCGGAGCCTTCCTTTCGGATATCGGCCGGGGCGAGGTTCACGGTAATTCGCTTCAGCGGGAAGGTGTATCCCGAGTTCGCGATCGCGGCGTAGACGCGCTCGCGCCCCTCTTTCACCGCGCCCTGCGGTAACCCCACGGTGGCGAAGGTGGGGAGGCCGTTGGCGATATCGGTCTCGACCTCGACCAGATAGGCGTCGATGCCGAGCACGGCGGCGGAGCGGACGCGGGCGAGCATGCAAGACGGTACGACGGAACGAAGGAACGATGTAGGAAAAACCGTGCGGGAGGGGGCGAAATGTTGCGGGCACCCCACTGGCCGCGCTAGGGCCTGCCCCCTATGATGGAACTGTCCTACGCCCCGAGTCCCCGACTGATCGATCCGCTCGCCCGCGTGCAAGCTGCCCTCGCCGGGCGCTACACGATCGAGCGCGAGCTCGGCCGCGGTGGGATGGCAACCGTCTACCTCGCTCAGGACCGGAAGCACCACCGCCCAGTCGCCATTAAGGTCCTGAAGCCCGAGCTGGCCGCAGCGCTCGGCCCGGAGCGGTTTCTCCGCGAGATCGACACTGCGGCTCGGCTCACCCACCCCCACATCCTGCCGCTCCACGACTCGGGCGAGGCCGCCGGGTTGCTCTACTACGTCATGCCGTACGTCGAGGGCGAGACGCTGCGGGACCGATTGGAGCGGGAGGGCCAGCTGCCGCTCGAAGAGGCGGTACGGATCACCCGCGAGGTGGCGAGCGCGCTGAGCTACGCCCACAGCCACGACGTGGTGCACCGCGACATCAAGCCGGAGAACATCCTGCTGTCGGGAGGCGAGGCGGTGGTGGCGGACTTCGGGATCGCGCGGGCGATCACCGCAGCTGCCCGCGGCCAGCTGACGGAGACGGGGATTGCGATCGGCACGCCGGGCTACATGAGCCCCGAGCAGGGCGCGGCGAGTGCCCGCGTGGACGAGCGGAGCGACATCTACAGTCTCGGGTGCGTGCTGTACGAGATGTTGGCGGGCGAGCCGCCCTTTACGGGGCCGAGCGCGGAGAGCATCGTGCGCCAGCACCTCGCCGCGGCGCCGCCGCGGGTCAGCGCGATGCGCGCGGCAGTCCCGCCTGCGATTGAGGAAGCGATCGTGCGGGCGCTCGCCAAGACACCCGCCGACCGCTTCGCCACCGCGGCCGAGCTCGTGGAGGCGCTCGCAGCGCCGGCGCAGCGCGTGCGCGACACGGGACGCCGAACGTCCCGGCTCGCAGCCGGGGCCGGGCTCGCGGCGACCCTGCTTGCAGCGGCGGCCGGGCTCTTCGTACTGTCCCGGCCGCACGGCACACGGGCCTTGGCGGGCCCTACCGGCCAATCGATCGCCGTGCTGCCGTTCGTGAACGTGAGCGGCGCCCCACAAGAGGAATACCTGAGCGACGGCATCAGCGAAGAGCTCATCGACGCGCTCTCGAAGCTGCCCCAGCTCCAGGTCGTGGCCCGGCCGTCGTCATTCGCATTCAAGGGGAAGAACGAGGACGTGCGGCAGATCGCTCAGGCGTTGCAGGTGGCGACCGTGCTCGGCGGGAGCGTGCGCCGGGCCGCCAACCGCCTGCGCGTGACGGCGCAGCTGACCGACGCCCGGAACGGATACAACCTCTGGTCGGAGACCTACGACCGTGAGATGGGAGACGTCTTCGCCGTGGAGGACGAGATCTCCCACGCGATCATGCGGGCCCTACAGGTGCACCTGGCGAGCGCGGACAGCCTAAGGCTCTTGCGCCGCCCGACCCACGACGTCGAGGCGTACGAGCTGTATCTCAAGGGACGCTACTTCTTCAACAAGGGCGGGTTCGGACCCGTCCAGCAGGCGTTGGCGTACTTCCAACAGGCCCTGGCGCGGGATTCGAATTATGCGCTCGCGTACGCCGGCATCGCCGACGCGTACCAGAGGCTCACGGCTTGGTCGTATCTCCTCCCCCGCCAAGGCATGCCGAAAGCGAGAGCTGCGGTCCTCAAGGCGCTCGCGCTCGAGCCCACCCTCGCCGACGCCCATGCATCGCTCGGCGATCAGTTGTGCGTCTACGACTGGGACGCGCCGGCGGCGGAGCGCGAATTGCGGCGGGCCATCGAGCTGAATCCCAGCGTTGCCAATGCCCACTATTTCTACGCGAACTGCCTGTTGGCCCACGGACGACTGGACGAGGCGCTCGCCGAGGCCCGGCGCGCCCACGAGCTCGATCCGCTGAATCCGGAGGTCGCCACAGGGCTCCCCTGGGCCCTGTATGTCGCCCGACGATACGATGAAGCGATCGCCGTGCAGCAGAAGTCGCTCGACCTCGATCCTGGCTCCGCCCACGCGCACATGCTCCTCGCCCTACCGCTCGCCGGGAAGGGGAGCTACGCAGAGGCGCTGGCGGAGGCTCGAAAGATGGCGGCTCTGGCTGGCGACGCGCCCGCCTTCACAGCGCTCTTAGGGTACGTAGCCGGGCGCGCCGGCGAGCGCGCCGAGGCGCGGCACATCCTCACGGCGCTCGAGCGCCGTCCGCCCGGCAACACGGCTATCGCCATCGCATTTGTCCACTTGGGCCTGGGGGACAACGAGCAAGCGCTGCGCTGGCTGCAAGCGGCTTACGAGGAGCGCTCCGAATGGCTCCCGTTCGTGGCGCCCTCACCCATCTTCGACCCCGTCCGCCCAGACCCTCGCTTTCGCGCGCTCATGAGGAAAGTCGGCATCGAGTAACCGCTCAGGAGCGTAGAGGCGCGGGCCCCAGAAGGTGGAGCCGCCGTTCGCGATGTCGGTCTCGACGTCCACCAAGTAGGCATCGATCCCCAACACGGCGGCGGAGCGGACGCGGGGGAGCATGACTCGACGGTACCGCGGAACGACGCCGGGAAGGTAGGAAAAAACGCGCGAGGGGGGGCGAAGTATTGCTGGCGCGACCCTACCCCCGCCGTGCCTTCCGTACCATTATGAGGGGAGTTGCCATCAAGTGTGGCCGTGTGAAGAAGACTGAAGTCTTCATCTGGGCTGGCCTGTTGCCAGTGGCGCTTGCCGGCGTCATCGTTTCTCAAGCGGACCCTCACATTCGGATGGCCGCCGATCTCTGCAGCGTCGCGATCCGGAACCCGTATCTCCGCTCTGACCGCGAAACTTATTTCATCGGGTCAGCCCGCACCGACACCGTCCAGGTACGAATCTCCGACGTCCCAGCCGTGCTCAGGTCGTGGGGACGCCGCGCATATCGGGACTCTACGCCCGTCTTCGGGCAGTTCGTGCGGGTGCGAAGCGTGTATGGTGCAGACGCCGACCGCGTCCTCGCACGTTTCGGAGCCGGGGATTCCACCGTGGTGGCGATCAGTTACAGCTTCAACCCTATGTGTCAAACATTCCCGATCCGGGCGTGGTTCGACACGGGCGTCGTCAACCACTATAGGGTATTCCTCCGACCGGACAGCGAATGGGCGGCCGGACGACCCACCTTCGACATCGCGATCATGACTCCGCTCGCAGTCTACCCAGGGTACCTCAGGCGTAGACGCGGCGTCAACCTCGACACCACGCTCACCGTCGACGAGTACGCGTCGCTGGTGCAGGTGCTTCCCGTAGAATCGGACTGGTCTCAGGACTGCCGGAAACGGCTTGAGCCCGTCGAGGCGTGGGCCCGGATACACGAGTCGATCTCGAAGACCTACCCGGCGAATGAAGTGATACACGTGATGCGGTGGAATTGTGGCGTGGATTCGCTGTAAGCATGGAGGACTCATCTTGGGCGTGTAAGAGTCACTTCGCCCAGTGGGTCCTCTTCAGAACATCATCAACAGTGTCCTCGAGGATGCCGAGGTCATCCTGGTCGCGCCGGGAGATGGCGAGCTCCCGTCCGCTGCGATCGTCGAGGTCCTGGAGGCGTAGCGGGTAATGTTCAACATGCTACCGATCACCGGCGACAGCCTGCCCATCGGCACGTTCGTTCTGACCTACGACGACGGGCCCGGACCGAACACGCAGCCGATCGCCGAGTACCTGTCGAGCATGGGCATCGCCGCCACTTTTTTCGTCGTCGGGGAGTTCGCCGAGCGACAGCCCCGCGTCCTCACGCGGTTGCGGGCGCTCGGCCACCGGTTGGGGAACCACACCTGGACGCATGATCGCGCTGGCCTTCCGGGTCAGCTTGCGCGCGGAGGTGCTGTTGCGGACGAGGTGCGGCGGACGGCTGCCCCACTCGATGCGGGCGACGAGCCGATCGCCTTCCGCGCGCCGTACGGGTCCTGGGACTCGGCGGTAGCCACGGCTCTGAACGCCGACCCGGACCTCGCCGACGCGCACACTGGCCCCTTCCATTGGGACGTCGACCGTACCGACTGGGCGGCGTGGCGGGACGACGTCGATCCTTCGGTTGCCGCGACTTGTTATCGCGTCCACGCCAACACCGTGAAGCGGGGCATCATCCTGCTACA
>Ga0209058_1000022_pt1 | contig 112560 bp, 101 predicted proteins | sample GraSoiAngelo_147_FD_185904 | JGI IMG/M metagenome (GOLD analysis project Ga0209058, IMG submission 185904) | Grasslands soil microbial communities from the Angelo Coastal Reserve, California, USA - 14_1009_05_40cm (SPAdes) (version 2) | ecosystem: Environmental > Terrestrial > Soil >... | reverse complement strand
GGACCCCCTCGTCCCGCCCGCAGCGCGAAGCGCTGCAATTCGGGCGAGTGGGTGACGGAGCCGGCCCGGCTGGGCCAGCCCCGGCGCCACCCGCCCGCCTCGCGCCGACGTCGCTTGTGAAAAGGACGCTCTGGCGCCGCATGCTCATCGGTTGATGCTGAGCTCGCCAGGAGCGCCGGAAAGCGTGCGCCGCGGCGAGCACGTCGCGATCATGATGCCGAGCGTGACCACGTACGGCGCGGCGTTGAAGAGATAGTAGCCGGACGTGACGCCGACCGACTGCAGCGCCGGACCCAGCGCGCCCGCGCCGCCGAAGAGCAGCGCGGCGTAGAAGCACTGGATCGGGCTCCAGCGCGCGAAGATCACGAGCGCCACCGCCATCAGTCCCTGACCGCTCGACAGCCCCTCGCTCCAGCTCCCCGGATAATACAGTGATAAGAACGAGCCGCCGATGCCGGCGAGACATCCGCCGAGCGCGGTCGAGAGCGTGCGCACGCGCGGCACCGCGTAGCCCATGGCCCGCGCGGCGTCGGAGCTGTCGCCCACCATGCGGACCACGAGTCCCCAGCGCGTGTTGCGAAACACCCAGCCGAGGCCGATGGCCAGCGCCAGGCCGATCAGGAAGAGCGGGTTCACCTGGAGCGCCGCGCGAATCTGCGGCGAGTCGCTCCACGCCCCGAGCGGAATCCCCGGCAAGGTGGGCGCCTTGGGCTGCACGTACGGCTTGCCAAGGAAGAACGCGAGCCCGGTGCCGAACAGCATGAGGCCGATCCCGACGGCGATGTCGTTGACGCGCGGCAGGTTGCATGCGAGCCCGTGGAGAAGACCGAGCAGCAGTCCCGCGCCGCCGGCCGCCAGCACGCCGAGCCACGGGTTGCCGCTCGTGTACGACACGGCGTACCCGCTCATCGCGCCCATTATCAGAATCCCCTCGAGGCCGAGGTTGATGCGGCCGCTCCGCTCGGTGATGCATTCGCCGAGGCTCACGAACAGAAACGGCGTGCTGACCCGGATCGCCCCGCCCAGGACGCCGATCGGCACGCCCCACCAGCCGAGCTCGACCACGGTCAGGCCGCCCGCGCGCGGAACGGCTTGAGCCGGCCGTAGAGCGCTTCGCTGCCGAGGATGAGCATGAACGCGATGCCCTGCAAGACGAGCACGGTCGCATCCGGCAGGTCGAGCCGCCGCTGCAGCATCCCGCCCGACGCGGAGAGACCGCCCACCAGCACCGCCACCGGCACGATCGCGAGCGGATTTTGGCGGGCGATGAACGCGACGACGATGCCGGCGTAGCCGTAGCCCGCGATCAGCGACGCGTTGGCGCTGCCGTGGACCGCGGCGACTTCCACGGCGCCGGCGAGGCCGGCGGCGGCGCCGCCTAGCGCGCACGCGGTCAGCACGAGCCGCGCGACCGGTAGACCAGCCAGGCGCGCCGCGCGCGGGTTGCCGCCGACGATGCGCAGCGCGAACCCGTACGTCGTGTAGCGCACGAGCACGTGCATCGCCACGCAGAACACGAGGCCGAAGACGAGCCCCCAGTGGATGTCGAGGCCGGGCAGGCTGCCGATCATGTTCGCGTCGCCGATCGGGGCGGTCGAGGGCTTGTTGAGGCTCGTCGGATCGCGCAGCGGCCCCTCGACGAAATGATTGAAGAGCGCGACGGCGACGTAGGTCAGCAGGAGGCTCGAGATCGTCTCGTTGACCCCGCGATACTGCCGGAGCGCGCCGGCCAGCGCGATCCAGATGCCGCCGACCGCCATGCCGGCCAGCACCATCGCCGCCTTCACGCCGGTCGGCGCGGCGCCGCTCAGGAGGTGGCCGACGATTGCGGCGACGAGGCCGCCGAGCACCACCGCGCCCTCGCCGCCGATCACCATCAAGCCCGCCTGTGCCGGCAGCGCGACGCAGAGCGCCGTCAGCACGAGCGGGGCCGCGCGCGAGAGCGTGTTCTGCCAGGAGAAGGCACTGGCGAACGCCCCCTGGTAGATCAGCGCGTAGATCTCGAGCGGGTTCTGCCCGAGCGCGGCCATGAAGAGCCCGAAGACCACCATCGCCGCCGCCAGCGCGGCGATCGGAATCACCAGCGCTTCGGCGGCGTGGCGCCACGGACCCGAGCGGTCGGACGCCATCGCCCCGAGGTCAGACCTTGCCGATCACGCCCTCGACCAGATAGCTCATCTGCTCGAGCACCACGTCGGTCTGCTTGTGCGCGGTCCCCGCGGCGATGACGGTGTTGCCGGTGTTGTCCTTCAGCGGACCCTTGAAGATGACGAAGTCGCCCTTCATCACGTGCACCTTGATCGCGTCGGCGCTTTTGCGCGCCGGGTCGCCCACCGCGCGGCCGTAGGCGCCGGCCTTCACGAAGCCGTCCTTCAAGCCGCCGCGCATGAAGTTGTTCATCGGCTTGCCGGCCATCGCGTCTTTCACGTGCGTGGTGTACGGCGTGGTCCAGCTCCACTCGGCGCCGGTCAGATAGCCCTTCGGGGCCAGCGTCGACTGGTCGGCGTGATAGCCGCAGACGAAGATGGAGCGGCGCTCCGCGGTCTCGACGACCACCTTCGGGCTGTCGACGTGGCAGGTGACGACGTCCACGCCCTGGTCGATCAGGCTGTTGGCGGCCTCGGCTTCCTTCACCGGCAAGGCCCAGTCGCCGGTAACGATCAGCTGCGTCGTGATCTTCGGGTCGATCGAGCGCGCGCCCATCGTGAACGCGTTGATGTTGCGCAGCACCTGGGGAATCGGCTTGGCGGCGATGAAGCCGAGCTTCTTCGTCTTGGTCGTGTGGCCGGCGACGACGCCGTTCAGGTACTGGCACTCGTCGATGTAGCCGAAGTAGCTGCCGGCGTTCTTCGGGTGCTTGCCCTCGGTCCAGAGCCCGCCGCAGTGGGCGAACCTCACCTTGGGATACTTCTCGGCCATGCGAAGGATGTGCGGGTCGAAGTAGCCGAACGAGGTCGGGAACAGCAGGGTCGCGCCGTCCTGCTCGATCATCGAGCCCATCGTCTTCTGCACGTCGGTGGTCTCCGGCACCTTCTCCTGCTCCACCACCGTGAGGCCCGGCATCTTCTTGAGGGCGGCGGCCGCCTGGGCCTGCGCCTGGTTGTAGCCGTAGTCGTCGCGCGGGCCGACGTAGATGACGCCCACGACCAGCTTGTCGGCCGCGAAGGCCCGGCCCACGGCGGCGAGCGCGCCGAGCGCCCCGGCTCCCGCGAGGCCCAGCAAGAGCCCCCGGCGATCGAGCTGTCCCACGAGGTCCTTCATCCCGGCTCCTTGTCGCTAGTGGTCTGACGTCGAGCGCGATCCACCGGCATCCGCGAGACACGCCAGATCAGCAAGGACCAAGCCAAGGCAGAACGGACGACTAAGTCGTGGTCCTCCTTGCTCCGACCGATGGCAGCCCGGACCGCCGTCGACCCGATTGCCTCTCTCTTGGGCAGCCGCCGCCCGGGGATGACTAATCCTCGTGCGCTCGACCTCGCTAGCCCCGGACGCTCACGCCGCCCTTGATCACCCGCTTGATGCGGCGCTTGTCCTGGAGCACGGTGATGTCCCGCAGCGGATCGCCCTCGACGAAGATGAGGTCGGCCCACTTGCCCTTCTCGATCGTGCCGATCTCCGCCTCGAGCCCGAGGCACTCGGCCGCGCGGCCCGTCGCCGCCTGCAGCGCCTGCATCGGCGTCATCCCGGCCGAGGCGAGCAGCGCCGGCTCGAGCGCGTTGCTCGGATGGCCGTGGCCGCCGGCATCGGTGCCCGCGACGACCTTCACGCCGGCGGCGAGCGCGCGCCCGACGCTCTCGACGTGGTGCGCGCGCAGGGCGTGTGCGCGCTCGCGCACGTGCGGGGCGGGCGACTCGCGGTGATACTCGTAGACGGTCAGGGTCGGGACGTAGAAGACGCGGCGCTCGGACATCATCGGGATCAGCTCGCGATCCTCGTCGAGGTAGCAGCCGTGCTCGATCGAATCCACGCCCGCCTCGATCGCGACGCGCAACCCGGGCCCGCCGAGCGCGTGGCACATCACGCGGCGCCCGAGCGCGTGCGCCTCGTCGACGAGCGCCTTCATCTCCTCGAGCGTGTACTCGGAATCCTTCGGCCCGTGGCCGGCGCGCGAGCTGGCGCCGCCGGTCGTCGCGCACTTGATCACGTCCGCGCCGGCCCGGACCATCGCGCGGACCGTCGTGCGCACGGCCTCGACGCCGTCGGCGACGCTCGACGGCAGGCACGGATCGCTCTCGGCAGGCGCCCGGTGTCCCGAGGGGCTCACGCGATCGCCGAGGCCGCCGGTCGGCGAGATGATCGCGAGCGACAGCACCAGACGCGGGCCCGGGATCAATCCCTCCTGGATCGCGACCCGGAAGCCGGCGTCGAGCCCGCCGGCGTCACGGATCGCGGTGTAGCCCGACTCGAGGATCTGCCGCGCGACGGCGGCGGTCCGGAGATGCCAGGTCGACCGCGGCTCGTCCAGGCCCCAGCGCTTGGCCAGCTCGTAGCCGTGGAAGGCGAGATGGTCGTGGCAGTCGATGAGCCCGGGCAGCACGGTGAGATTCGACGCGTCGATCACGTCGGTTCCGGCCGGCCAGCTCCCGCTCGGGCCCGCCGTCGTCACGGCCTCGATCCGGCCGTTGTCGATCTGGATCACCGCGTCGCGAACCGCCGGAGCGCCGGTGCCGTCGATCAGGGTGCCCGCGCGGACGATCTTCATCGCGCTACTTCCGGGTGCCGCCCTTGAGCTCTTGCTTCGTTTTCTCGCGCTCCGCGCGCTCCTCCTCGATCATCTGGTACGCGAGATAGTACTTGTAGATGTTGGAGACGTAGGTCACCGTCTCCCGCCCGATCTTCTCGGCGGCGATCAGCTCGACGTTGTTGAACCAGACGTTGGGATTGAGGCCGCGCTCGGCCGCGGTCCTGCGCAGTCCCCGGACGCGGCCGGGTCCGGCGTTGTACGCGGCGAACGTGAAGAGCCCCTTGTTGAGGCGATCCATCGGCTCCTTGGCATAGTACTCGTTCATCATGGCGCGAAGGAACTTGACCCCCGCGTGGATGTTGGGCTCGATCTCGTCGATGTCGCCCACGCGCATGTCCTTGCCCGTGGCGGGCATGACCTGCATGACCCCGATCGCGCCGACGGGACTCCGGGCCGACTGCCTGAGCTCCGATTCCTGGTAGCCCTGCGCCATGAGCAACAGGTAGTCCCAATCGTAGCGCTCCCCGTACTTGCGGAAGAGCGTGATCGCCTCCTCGAAGCGCTTGAGATCCTCCGGCGACGTCGCCCCCTTGGCCCACCTCGTGTTTTTCAGGTACCTCGCCAGGATGTCGGTGCGCTGCCCCGACTTCTCGAAGCGGGCGAGGAAGGCGTCCAGCTCTTCCTTGAGCTTCGGGCTGTCCTTGCGGATCATCCAGGCGATCTCCCCGCCGGTGCGGACCTTGACGTCCGGGTGGGGAGTGAGCTTGGTGAAGATCTGCTTCCAGAAGTTGGCGAGATAATCCTCGACGACGGTCATCTTGACGAGGCCGGCGTTCACCATCTCGAGGACGTCCTCGTCCTCGAGATTCTCGGGCGCCTGCCGGACCTTCACCGGCGCCTTCTTCGTCTTGGCAAGCTCTGCGTTGAGCGTCTCGATGCTCTGGTAATAGCTCGACGACTTGCGAAGGTAGACCTCTTTGCCCGACAGATCCTCCACGGTCGCGACCGGCTCGGCGCCCGGCCCGGTGACCAGGATCTCCACGACGTTGCGCGCCGTCGGGTGCGTGAAGTCCACCTGCTTCTGGCGCTCGGGGGTGATCGTCAGATTGCCCATGGCGATGTCCCCTCGCCCCTCGAGCAGGGCCGGGATCATCTCGCCCCGGGTGACCGGGATGCACAGCACGTGGATGCGGATGTTGCCGGTTTTGAGCTTCTTGTTGATGTCCGCTTCGAGAAGCCGCGTGATGTCGTAGGAGAGTCCGCGCTGAATCGCGCGATCGACGAAGTAAAAGGTCTTGGAGTACGGGACCAGCGCCCGGATCACCCGCCGCTTGACCATGCCGTCGAAGTCGCCCGTCCACGTCTTCCCAGTCACACCGATCGGCGGGAGCCCCTGCTTCGCCGGGGGTTGCTTGGCGGGTGCCTGGGCGGGCGTCTGAGCCGGCGTTTGAGCGGCCGCCCCGGTCGCGATCACGACCAGGCTGGACAGGAGGGCTACGGTCCTGACTCGTCGCAGCACAAGCACCGGCAATCGCATAGAAGAGACCTCCCGGGCCGGTATGATAACGCGACCCGGCGGCGCCCGGGCGCCCGCCAAACTCTGACGCCCGGCGCGGTGGCGCTAGCCCTTCACCGAGCCGGCGGTCAAGCCGGCCACGTAATACTCCACGAAGAACGAATAGATAATGGCCACCGGCACCGAGCCGAGCAGCGCCGCCGCCATCAGCTGACCCCAGTAGAAGACGTCGCCGCGGATCAGCTCGGTGATGGCCCCGACGGGCACCGTCCGCACGTCACTCTTGGTCAGGAAGATCAGCGCGTACAGGAACTCGTTCTGGGCCAACGTGAACGCGAAGATGCCCGCCGACAGCAATCCCGGCGTGCAGAGCGGCAGCACGATGCGGGTCATCGCCTGCAGTCGGCTGGCACCGTCGATCCGCGCGGATTCCTCCAGCTCGCGGGGCACGCTCTTGAAATACCCCATCAAGAGCCAGGCACTGAACGGGATCAGGAGCGTGGGATAGGTCAGCATGACCGCCTTCAGCGTGTTGCCGAGCTCGAGCCGGTTGATGATGTCCGACATCGGGATGAAGAGGAGCGGCTGCGGCACGAGGTACGTGGCGGCGACGCCGATGGCGACGACGGCAGTGCCGGGGAACCGCATGCGCGCGAGCGGGTACGCCATCATCGTGCCGAGCACGAGCGAGATCACCGTGGTGACGACGGCCACCAGCATCGTGTTGTAGGTCCAGGTCAGGAAGTTCGTCTCGTGCAGGAGATCGACGTAGTGCTTCAAGGTCGGCTGGTAGACGATCAGCGGCATGATCCGCGCGTTGTAGAGCTCGCGGTTGGGCTTGATCGAGGTGATCAGCATCCAGTAGAACGGAAACAGCATGCCGACCAGGAACACCGCCAGCGGCACGTAAAGCCGCAGCACGCGTCCGCCGAGGCCTTTTCCGCCGACCATCATAGTCGGGTGATCATTCCCGCCGCAGATAGAACGTGAGCCCGACGATGAGGACCGCCAGTACCGGCAGGATCGCCAGCGCCACCGCCGCGCCCATCCCGAGCTGCCCGGCCGACATGCCGATGTCGAACGACCACGTCGAGAAGACGTGGGTCGCGTTGGCGGGCCCGCCGTGGGTGAGCGCGTAGATGAGCTGGAAGTCACCGAAGGTGAAGATCACCGAGAACATCGTGACGATGATCAGCACGGGTTTGATGACGGGCAGGGTGACGTACAGGAAGCGCTGGACCCCGGTGGCGCCGTCGATGGCGGCGGCCTCGTAGAGGTCGGACGAGATCGTCTGCAGCCCCGCCAGCAACGTGATGCCGTAGAACGGCATGCCGCGCCAGGTGTTCACGACGATCAGCGAGCCCATCGCCAGGGTCGAGTTGCCCAGGAACGAGTAGCCGCTGGTGATGATGCCGCCGTGGACCAGCAGCCAGTTCACGACGCTGAAGGTCGGGTCGAGGATCCACATCCAGGCGACCGTCGAGAGCGCGGTCGGGACGATGAACGGCAGCAGGAGAGATGCGCGGACCAGGTTTCGGCCGCGGAACGCCTGGTTCATGACCAGTGCCATCCCGAGTCCGCCCGCGAGCTTCAGCACCGTCGTAACCGCGACGTAGACGAGGGTGTTGCGCACGATCTGCCAGAAGATGGAGTCGTGCGCGAGTGTCACGAAGTTGGCGAAGCCGACGAAGGTGCCCGGGCTGGCGACCCGCCGCTCCTCGAGGCTCAGGAAGATGCCGTAGAAGAAGGGGTAGGCCACGAACGCGAGCAGGAAGAGGACGCCGGGGCCCAGCATGAGCCACCCGAAGACCCCTTCCCGCTCGAGGACCGTGCGCAGCGTGAGCCGCCGGCCGGCGAGGGGAGCGGGGCGCGCGAGCGTCGCCGGCCCGACGGCCATCGGCTACTGCGCTTTGTAGATCTGCTTCAGCTGCGCCGCCGCCGTCGCGATGACGTCCTTCGTCGAATCGCCGCGGCACGCCTTGGCGAACATGTCGACGAGGACGTATTTCGCAACGCTCTCGGACATCGCGTGACTCGGCGGCCCGGGCCACCCGTGCAGGTGCGTCGTCTTGAGCGACTCCTTGTAGGGCAGGTAGCGCGGCTCCGGATTCCACATCGGGTGGTTCTCGTAGGCGGCGAGGAACGGTGCGTAGTACGCCTCACCGGCGGCGAGCCAGCGGAAGAGCTGCTTGTCGTCGTACAGCCACCGCAGAAACGCCTTGGCCGCCGCCTGGTCGGGCGCGTGGGTCATGAGCGCGTGCGAGGCCGCCTGCATGATGTGAAAGCGCCCCTTGGGCCCTTGCGGATTGAGCGCGTGATCGGTGACCTTCGCGATCTCGGGGAAGTCCCGCTTGGCCACGACCAGGATGGACGACGCGTTGTTGGTGCACGAGATCTGCTCCCCGAGGAACGCCTTGTTGTTGTTCACGTCGGTCCAGGCCAGCACGTCCTCCAGCATCGTCTCCCTGTAGAAGCGCCGGCAGAAGTCGACCGCCTTGGCCGTCTCGTCGGAGTCGATCAGCACCGTCTTGCCGTCGCGATCCACCTCGCGGCCGCCGTAGGACCACAGCAGCGGGTAGAGCCAGCCGTGGTTGTCGCCGAAGCCGTGACCGAGCTCGAAGCCGAACGGATGCCCCTTCTTCTTGAGCAGGCGTCCGGCGGCCAGCAGGTCCTCCCAGTTGTCGGGGAACTTGGTGACCCCGACCTCCTTGAACCAGTCGGTGCGGTACACCTCGAGCTGGCCGATGTTGCCCCAGGGCAGGGCCTTCCACTTCTTGTTCACGACCACGGCGGGGAAGACGTTGTCGTGCCAGGGGCCGATCTTCTTGCCGATCTCGGCGGCGACGTCACTGAGGTCGACGAGGCTCTGGTCGAACAGCCAGGGCCAGTTGACGCCGGTGCCGACGATCTCGGGGCCCGACTTGGTCTCGGCGATGGTCGTGAGCCGGGTGAGCATCCCTCCCACGCTCACCGCGTCGTAGTTGACCTTGATCCCCGTGAGCTTCTCGTACTCGGGGGCCAGCGTGTTGGCGAAGTAGTCGTCGAAAGGCTTGATGAACGAGCTCTCGCGGACGACGGTCATCGCCTTGGGCGCGGCGCTCGCGCGTCGTGGGCCGAGTGTCGCGCCCGCGACGGCGCCGGCGGTCAGGGTCAGGAATTCCCGACGGGTCTTCATGAGGTCCTCCCGGGGTCCCTGGGCAGTGCCCTGTTCGACGTGATCCCGGGACAGTAGGCGCGCGGATGCGCGTCTGTCAAGCGAGCGGCGGCGGGGCTACTTGACCTCTCTGGCCGCCTGCCTGGCCCGCTCGCGCTCCGCGCGCTCCCCGGCCAGCATCTGCTCTCGGGGTAGCGCGCGAGTCCCGCGTTGAGCTCGGCCTTGAGCTGGGGGCTGTCCTTGCGGATCATCCAGGCGATCGCCGCGCCGGTACGGACCGCGACGTCGGGACGCGGGGTGATCTTCGTGAAGATCTGCTTCCAGAACGCGGCGATGTAATCGTCGGCGATCGTCACCTTGACGAGGCCGGCGTTGACCATCTCGAGAATGTCCTCGGTCTCGAGGGTCTCGGGCGCCAGCCTGATCTTCACCTTCGGTTTGCCGCCCCGGGCCAGGCTCGCGTTGAGCCTCTCGAGGCTCTCGTGAAAGCTCGACGACCCGCGGACGTAGACTTCCTGCCCGGCCAGGTCCTCCACCCCGCCGAGCGTCGGAGCCCCCGGCCCGGTGACCACGATCTCCGAGACGTCCTGCATTGCGGGATCGGCGAAGTCCACGAGCTTCGCGCGCTCTTGTGTGACCGTCAGATTGCCCATGGCGACGTCCCCGCGCCCCTCCCGGAGAGCCGACATGAATTCGTTCTGGGCCATGGGGATGATCGCGACGTGCACCCTGACGTTCCCGGTCTTGAGCCGTCGGTTGAGGTCCCGCTCGAAGATCTCGCCGATCTCGTAGATCAGGCCGCGCTGGACCCCTCGGTCGACGAAGTAGAAGGTCTTCGAGTACGGAGCCAGGATCCGGATGAGGCGTCGCGTGATCATGCCGTCGAGATCGCCGGTGAACTGCGTGTCGAGGCTCGGCAGCGCGAAGGCGGGCTGGGCCGGCGCTGGCTTCGCGGGAGCCTGGGCGTATGCGGCGGTGGCAATCAGGCAAAGGGCCGCCGCGGCGCGAATGTCGCGACGCGGTTCATAGACGACCTCCAGGAACCAGAGTAATGAATGGGCGGACGGGATCGAAATTCCGCGTTCGCCGCCGCCCCGACGTCCTTGACACTCGTGGGCCGGCCGCGTATCACCCTATCGGATCGGCCCTTTCGGGCCCAAGGGGAGGACACACGATGCGCGCGACCTCGCGGCTCCGGCAGCTCTTGCAATCCGGTAAGACGCTCTTCGTTCCCGGCTGCTACAACGCGCTCAGCGCCCGGATCCTCGCCGACGTCGGCTTCCCGGCCGTCTACATGACCGGCTACGGCACCTCGCTCTCGCTGCTCGGAATGCCCGACGCCGGGCTGGCGACGATGTCCGAGATGCACCTGAACGCGCGCTACATCGCCAACGCGGTGCCGGTGCCCGTCATCGCCGACGCCGACAACGGTTACGGCAACGCGATCAACGTGATGCGCACGGTGCGCGAGTACATCGGCACCGGCGTCGCCGGCATCCACATCGAGGACCAGGTGATCCCCAAGCGGTGCGGCCACGTGGCCGGCCGGCGCGTGATCCCGATCGAGGAAGCGGTGGGCAAGTACCGCGCGGCGGACGCGGTGCGGCGCGAGCTCGACCCGGATTTCGTCCTCGTCGCCCGCACCGACGCTCGCGGCGCCAGCGGCGGCTCGCTCGACGAGGCGATCCGCCGCGCCAACGCCTACCTGGAAGCCGGGGCCGACCTCGCCTTCGTCGAGGGGCCGACGAGCGTCGAGGAAGTGCGCCGCGTGTGTCGCGAGGTGAAGGGCCCGGTCTTCTACAACCAGACCGGCGTGTCGCCGCGGTTCAGCCTCGCCCAGATGCAGGAGCTCGGGATCGCCGTGACGATCGTCCCCGGCGCGACCTTCCGCGCAACCATCGAGGCGGTCTACGATCTGGCGGTGGCGCTTCGCGACGAAGGGCCGCTGGCCGAGGAGCGTTTCGCCGAGCGCTTCAAGCGCCATCCGCTGGGCGACGTGCACACCTTCGCCGGCTTCGATCGCATCCGCGAGTGGGAGGCGCAGTACCTGCCGCCCGACGAGGCGGAGAAGTACGCCGATTCGGTCGGCCATCAGCCGACGCGCAGGTGAGCGCGTCGCCGGTGCGCAAGCAGATCGTCGCGATGGGCGGCGGCAGCTTCAGCGTCGAGCCCGAGGGCTCGGCGCTCGACGCCTACGTCCTCGGGCTCACCGGCAAGCCGCGCCCGAAGATCTGCTTCGTCCCCACGGCGAGCGGCGACTCGCCGGAGTACACGACGAAGTTCTACGACGCGTTCGCCCGGCGGGCGGAGGCGACGCACCTCCATCTCTTCGGACGCCCGCGCACGGACATCGCCGGCTTGCTCGCGAGCCAGGACATCATCTACGTCGGCGGCGGAAACACCGCGAACATGCTCGCGGTGTGGCGCGTGCACGGCGTTGACCGGATGATGCGCGACGCGTGGGAGCGCGGCGTGATCCTGACCGGCGTCAGCGCCGGGATGATCTGCTGGTTCGAGTGCGGAGTGACCGATTCGTTCGGACCGCTGGCCGCGCTGCGCGACGGCCTCGGCTTACTGTCGGGGAGCGGGTGCCCGCACTACGACGGCGAGAAAGACCGGCGGCCGACCTATCAGCGGCTCGTTCGCGGCGGCTTCCCGGCCGGCTACGCGGCGGACGACGGCGCCGCGCTGCACTTCGTCGGCGCCGACCTCGTGGCCTGTGTGGCCTCGCGGCCGACGGCCGGCGGCTATCGCGTCCGCGCCGAGAGCGAGGCAGTCACCGAGACTCCGCTCTCGGTCCGGCTCCTCGACTGAAACGCGCGCAACTGGATCACGGCGCGGCTGCGACCGCCCTGGCGCGGGTGGTTGGGCAGGCTCTCGCCGAAGTAATCGATGATCCGGTCGATGCGCCGCGCCGAATCTCGCTTGAAGGGCGTGAACCGATCGAGCACGACCCTGGTGTTCATGCTCCGTGAGCACACTCAACTTCGATGCCACCGCCGACCGCTGCGTTGACGGGGACTTCGCAGAGCGGTCGCGCCGGCTCGCGTTTCCAAACGGAACACGGCGTTTCTCGACGAAACGGTGAGCGCGGATCGCGTGGCGCTCGGGTCTCCAGCAGGTTCTCGAGCACGCTCCGGGTCGCGGTGCCGATGACCCGATCCACGACCACGCCGTCCTTGAGCAGCAGGACCGTGGGCGTCTGGGTGACAGAGTAGCGGGTGGCGAGCGCGGGCCGCGCGTCGGCGTCGATGTCGGTCACGTGGACCCGACCCGCCGAGGCCTGCGCCAGGACCGTCACGATCGCCGCGACACGGTCGCCGGCGTCTGAGCCGGGGGCACGGAAGAGCGCCATGACCAGGCCGGGCCGGGGAGACAGCGCTTCATCCAGGGCGCCCGGCGTCAATCCGCGGAGCGTCGCTACCGAATTTTTCATATTGTTTGGACGCGCGCGGCGCGCCGTCGGATTCCGGGGAAGCGGGCCGATCAACCGCCGGGTCGAATTGCTCGGCGACAGGCGGACGTCGGGTGCCCGTCCGCTCCGATCAGCCCGCGCCGATGTGCGCCGCCATCCGGTCGCGCATCGCCGCGTCGGGCAGCCTGCCGGCCGCCGCCCTGAGATTGTCGACGAGGTGCTGGGGACGGCTCGTCCCGGGGATGGCGCACGTCACCGCCGGGTCGGCCAGGATCCACTTCAGGAAGAACTGCGCCCAGCTCTCGCAGTCGAACTCGGCGGCCCACGACGGCACGGCCTGAGCGCGCACGCGCTGGAAGAGCCCGCCCTCGGCGAACGGGCGGTTGGCGAGAACGGCGACCCCGCGGTCGCGGGCCAGGGGCAGGATGCGGCGCTCGGCCTCGCGCTCGCCGAGCGAGTAATTCACCTGCACGAAATCGAGCGTCTCGGCGCGCAGCACGCGCTCGAGCTCGTCGTATGCGCTCGACGTGTAATGCGTGACGCCGAGATAGCGAATGCGGCCGGCCGCCTTCCACTCTCTGAGCGTCTTGAGGTGCGCGCGCCAGTCGAGCAGATTGTGGATCTGGATCAGGTCGAGCCGCCGGGCGCGCAGCCGCTTGAGCGACTGCTCCATCTGTGCCACGCCGGCGTCACGTCCGCTCGTCCAGACCTTCGTGGCGAGGAACAGCGTGTCGGTGATCGCCAGCTCGGCGGCCAGATCGCCGACGACCGACTCGGCCGCGCCGTACATCGGCGACGAATCGACCACGCGTCCGCCGAGCTCGACCAGGTTCTTGAGCACGTCCCTCAGCGGCGCCCGCTCGGCCTGCGCGCCGCCGACGTCGAACACGCGCCACGTCCCCAACCCCACCACCGGAATCGTCTCGCCGCTCGCGGGAATAGGACGGCTCAGCATCTGGGGCGCGGCGCCGGCTCCAGCCGGAAGCGCGGCGGCAGCGGCCATCAGCCGTAGCACCCCACGCCGCGTGATCTGTCCGGCAGGGCTCTCATCTCTCCCTCTCATACCACGGACATACCACGACCGCCGAATCGGCAGCCGACGGGAACGTTCACGCGTCCGACTTCGTCTGAACAACCGAGGAGGTACCCAATGAAGAAGCTAATTGCGGCCCTCGCGATGGTCGTCCTGGCAGCGTCTCCGGTATTTTCCACACCGATCGGTCACGACGGTTTCCATGGCGCGCCCCATTTCCCAGGCGGCCACCCCGGCCCGTTCGAGCACCACGGCGCGGATGGGCATCGCGAATTCCACCGAGACGTACACGGTCGTGTCTTCATCGGTGTCGGTCCGTGGTTCTACTGGGCCGCGCCGCCGGCTTACGCGTACGCGCCGCCGCCACCGACCTACTGGTATTACTGCCCGAGCGCCGGAGCCTATTACCCGTACGTGGCGAGCTGCCCGGAGCCCTGGGTTCCAGTGCCCACCGCGACGCAATAGCAGGGCTAGCGATCGATCCCGTATTCTTTGAGCTTCCGCCAGAGCGTCGTGCGCCCGATCCCGAGCGCCTCGGCCGCGCTCGAGTGATTGCGCCCGAAGCGCTCCAGCGTCTGAAGAATGTGCACGCGCTCGGCCTCGGCGAGCGTGGTTTGCCGCGGCAGCTGGGGCGAGGGGCCGAGCTGGAGACCAGCCGAGACGTGCGGCGGCAGATCGTCGGGCTCGATGGTATCGCGGCGGGCCAGGATTGCGGCGCGCTCGATCGCGTTCTCGAGCTCGCGCACGTTGCCCGGCCACGGGTAGCGGAGCAGCCGCTCGACGGTCTCGGGCGAGAGGCGCAGCTCGCGGCCGAGCTTACCGCCGGACCGGGCCAGGAAATGCTCGGCGAGCGCCGGAATGTCCTCGCGACGATCGCGCAGCGGGGGCAGCACGACCTGGATGACGTTCAGCCGGTAGAAGAGGTCCTCGCGAAAGCTGCCCTGCGCGAGCAACGCCGACAGGTCGCCGTGGGTGGCCGCGATCACGCGCACGTCGATGGTCGTCGACTGCGTCGCGCCGAGCCGGCGCACCTCGCCGCTCTGGAGCGCGCGCAGGAGCTTCACCTGGAGCGCGGCGGGCATCTCGGCGATCTCGTCCAGGAACAAGGTGCCGCCGTCGGCTTCCTCGAAGAGACCGAGCTTGGAGACCGCGGCGCCGGTGAAGGCGCCTCGCATGTAGCCGAACAGCTCGGACTCGAGCAAGGTCTCGGGCACCGCGCCGCAGTTCACCGCCACGAACGGACGCGCCGCGCGCGGGCTCGCGTGGTGCACGGCCTTGGCGATGACTTCCTTGCCGGTGCCGGACTCGCCCTGGACGAGCAAGGTCGCGTCCGTCGGCGCCACGCGCTCGACGAGGTCCAGCACGTCCTGCATCGCCGACGACTGGGCGATCAGCCCGGGCAGGCCGTAACGCTCGCGCAGCTGGGCGCGGAGGTTCTCGTTCTCGCGGCGGAGCGCGCGGCCGGCCAGCGCCTTGTCGATGCGGTGATAGAGCTCGTCGGGCTCCTGCCCCTTCTCGAAGTAGTCGAGGGCCCCGAGGCGGATCGCCTCCTTGGCCGACTTCCACTCGGCGTACGCGGTCAAGAGGATCACCTCGGTCGCCGGCGCGTGGGCCTTGGCCGCCCGCAGCACGTCGAGCCCGTCGCCGTCGGGCATGCGCAGATCGGTCACGACGAGATCGAACACCTCGTCCGAGAGCCGCGCCGTCGCGGAGGCGAGGCCGTCGGCCTCGAGGACGCGGTGGCCGCGCTTGCGGAGCAGGAGGGCCAGGGTGCTTCGCGCCGACGGCTCGTCGTCCACCACCAGCAGATGGGCCATGTCAGGCGGCCTCGAGCGGAAACAGCAAGGTCACGCGCGTGCCGCGACCGACCTCGGAGTCGATCTCGATCCGGCCCCCGTGCGCGCCCACGATGCGCTCGGCGATCGTGAGCCCGAGCCCGCTGCCGTTCGGCTTGCCCGTGTAGAACGGCTCGAACACGTGCGGCAGGTTCTCCGCGGCGATCCCGGTCCCGGTGTCGCTCACCGAGAGGGCGACGTCGCCCTTCTGGCGATTGACCTCGAGCGAGAGCCGGCCGCGCCCGTGCATCGCCTCGACGGCGTTGAGCGCCACGTTCCACAGCACCTGGATGACCTGGTCTCGGTCGAACGCGAAGCGCGGAACAGCCGGGTCGACCGCCACGCGCACGTCCACGCGCGCCGCGCGCGAGCGGTCCCCGCGGATGAGCGAGCCGACGTGCTGGACCACCTCGCGAATGTCGCCCGGCGCCCGCCGCGCCGCCTGCGGACGCGCGAGCTGGAGAAAGTCGGACAGGATACGGTTCAGGCGGCGCGTCTCGGTCCGGAGCGCTGCGAGCGTCGAGGCGCGCTCCTCCGGCGTCAGCCCGGTGTCGTCGGTGAGGAGCGCGGTGGCGTTGAGGATGGCCGCGAGCGGATTGCGGATCTCGTGCGCCATGCCGGCGGCCAGCTCGCCCGCGGTCGCCAGCCGCTCGGCCTCGCGCAGGCGCGCGTGGAGCCGCTCGCTGTCGCTGCGCGCGCGCTCGAGCACCATGATGATCACGGCGAAGGTCGAGAGGAAATAGAGGAGGATGAACACCGCGTGCACCGCGAGGTAGCCGGCCGATCCCGGGGCCGTGCTCATGAACTGCGTCACGACGCGGTGAATGCCCCAGAGCGTGAGGAAGCCGGCCAGGAGCCGCTCGCCGCGGAATCCGGCGAGGCGCGCCTGCGAAGGCCAGAACAGCAGGCCGGCCGCCATCTGGACGGCGCCGAGCGCGATGCCGACCGCGCGCTGTGTGTCGTCGGCGGCCAGCTCCCCGGCGAGGGTGAGCACGACCGCGACGGCGGTGCCGATCAAGATGTCGCGGGCGCGCAGGCGATACGCCCAGCGATGCGCGAACGCGGCCGCCAGGGTGAAGCCGACCGCGGCGACGGTGGTGAGATCGGTGACGAAGCTCGGATGATCGACGCCCAGCACGAGCACGTCGACGAGCTTGAGCCCCTTCGAGAGCGTGTAGGCGCCCCAGGCGAGGAGCAGGTACTGGAAGAAGCGCAGCCGGTGCGACTGATACAGGTAGGCGAAGATCATCAGTTGAACCGCGAACGCGACGGTCGAAACGAACGTCATGATCAGCGGCGCCGGCATCAGAACCTCCGATTCAGTCTACGCTGCCCCGCAAATCGCATGCCACGGCCGTCCCGCGTCGAATCGCACGAAATCGCCCCGCGCGCGTTTCACTCCGGAACGACGTTTCACTGCGGAACCCGCGGTGAGTCGGGGCCCGACGGTCGGCGCATCTGGTTCAGCGTGAACCCGGCGTTTCGGCTTGGAACCGGCGCGTGAGGTCGTCGCACGTGGGGCTTCAACGATTTCACCGTCTTCGCGTCTGGCACGTCCTCTGCTCTACCGCAGTGCGAGTCGAACGAAACCACGAAGGAGGATGATGACATGAAGCGGAGCAGCGCACTCGCGATCTTCTTGGGGACCGCGCTCCTTGCCGGCACGGCGAGCGCCTCGATGGCGCAGTTCGAGAACATCCAGGCGCCGCGCTCGTCGAGCCAGGACATCCAGGCGCCGCGGTCGTCCAGTGAGGACATCCAGGCCCCACGCACCGACAGCCAGGACATCCAGGCCCCGCGAACCAGTTCGGAAGACATCCAGGCGCCCCGCGGCTGATGGCCGAGCCGGGCGAGCGAGCGATGCACTCGCTCGCCCGGCGCGGCGGCGCGAGGCTCAGCCACCTGCCTGTTTAGTCGGCACGCCGGCGCGCAAGAAACAGGCACGCCAGCACGGCCGCGACGCGAATCGTGACTCCGGAACGAGCTTAACGCGACGCTCGATCGATCGGCGCTCGTTGGCACGCGCCGTGCTGTGAACGGGCGAAGCCCGAGCAGGAGGCGGCGATGACGGATTGGTGGAGCGAGCTCGACGACGAAATCGTGAACTGCCTCGTCGATCAAGAGTCCTTGACGCCTGCTAAGCTGGGCCAGAAGATCGGCATGTCGCCGGAGGCGGTAACCTCATTGCTCGGACGGCTCGCTCAGGAGGGGAGGATCGCCATCCTGCGAGTCGCGCGAACGTCCGGCTAGCGCGGAGGCGAGATCCCTCGGGGCTTCGTCGAGCTGCCAGGCCGTGGCCGTGTCTCCTATCTCAGCGAGGGCAGCGGCGCGCGCACGGCGCTGCTGATCCACGGCTCGGGCATGAGCGCGCGCTCCTGGATGAAGCAGCTCCAGAGCCTGCCGGGGGCGGTGCGCCTGATCGCGCTCGACCTGCCTGGACACGGTGAGTCCGATCCGGCGCCGGGCGCGAGCGTCGAGGACTACGCCGCTGTCGTCGCCGACTTTCTGATCGCCCTCGACTGCGGGCCCGTCGTCGTCGTCGGGCACTCGCTGGGCGGCTCGATCGCCATCGCGCTCGCGGCGCGTCGACCGGCCCTCGTGCAAGGCCTCGTGCTGATCGCGAGCTGCGTGACGCTTCCGCTGGTCGACAGCGTGGGCGAGCGTCTCGTCGCGTATCTTCCGGGGCCGCTGCGCCGGCTGTTCTTCTTCTCGATGGCGAAGAAGGTCCTGTTCGCGCCCGGCGCGCCTGCCGACGCGATCGCGATCACGATGCAGGAGCTGCGCGCGTGCCGACCGGAGACCATCGCGGCCGACGTGCGCACTGCCCGCGCGATGGATCTGACGGAGCAAGCGGCCGCGCTCGACGTGCCCGCCCTCGTCCTGGCCGGCAGCCGCGACCGGCTCACCACGCCGGCGCTGGCCGAGCGGCTGAGCGCCTCGATCCGCAGATCGCGGCTGCGGATCGTCGACGGCGCCGGCCACATGCTGCCGCTGGAAGCGGCGGAGCGGGTGAACCGCGAGATCGTGACGTTCGTCGAGTCGCTCGCCGCGCCGTTGCCTGCCTCGAAGCCAGATGCGCGCGACCGGTCGCTCTCGCGTCTCCTCGACCGGCTCGCCGGGTTCGCGCGGCGCCTGCGCGGGGCGCCGCCGCCGCCCTGACCTAGACCGCGGCGATCGCGGTGTCGCGGGCGGCGTCTCGGGCTTTCTGCCCGAACACTTCGTCACGCCGCTGACGCCGTGCCGAAATCTCCGCGAAGCGCCGGCCGCCGAATCGTGCAGGGACTGCGGGACATCAAGAGGGGAAGGAGGAGCGAGTCTCATGTGGATCGTTCGATTGGCGCTCCGGCGCCCCTACACCTTCGTGGTGATGGGCCTCGCGATCCTGCTGCTCGGCTTCTCCGCCATCGTGACGACGCCGACCGACATCTTCCCCGAGATCGACATCCCGGTCGTCTCGGTGATCTGGAACTACGACGGTTTGACGACGGAGGACATGGCTTCGCGGATCACCACGTTCTCCGAGTACACGATCTCGTCGGCGGTCAGCGACGTGCGCTCGATCGAGTCGCACACGTACCCGGGCGTCGGCGTCATCAAGATCTACTTCCAGCCGAACGTGAACGTGGAGGCCGCGCTGGCGCAGGTGACGGCCGTGTCGCAGACGATTCTGCGCCGCATGCCGCCCGGCGCGGTACCCCCGTTCATCCTTCAATACAACGCCTCGAGCGTGCCGATCATCCAGCTGGCGCTCAGCGGCAGGGCGATCCCGGAGGCGCAGCTCTACGACTACGGCATCTATCGCATCCGCCAGCAGGTCGCGCCGATCCAGGGGATCACCTTGCCGCTGCCGTACGGCGGCAAGCCGCGCCAGATCATGGTCGACCTCGATCCGCGGGCGCTCCTGGCCAAGTCCATCTCGGCGGCGGACGTCAGCAACGCGGTCAACCTCCAGAACCTGACCCTGCCGTCGGGCAGCGTGAAGCTCGGCCCGCAAGAATACCGGGTGAGCCTCAACAGCAGCCCCGAGGCCGTGTCGGCGCTCAACGAGCTGCCGGTCAAGGTCGTCAACGGCGCCACCGTGTACCTGCGCGACGTGGCGCACGTGCGCGACGGCTTCGCGGTGCAGACCAACATCGTCCGTCAGGACGGCCGCCGGTCGGTGCTGCTCACGGTGATCAAGAAGGGCGGCGCCTCGACCTTGACGATCGTCAAGCAGCTGAAGGCGCTGCTGCCGTCGATCCGCGCCGCCGCGCCGCCCGGCCTCGAGGTGAAGGAGCTCTTCGACCAGTCGCTGTTCGTGCGCGCGGCCATCGCCGGCGTGCTCACCGAAGGCGCGATCGCGGCGTGCCTGACCGGCCTCATGATCCTCCTCTTCCTGGGCAGCTGGCGGAGCACGCTCGTCGTCATCACGTCGATCCCGCTCTCGATCCTCACCTCGCTGGCGATCCTGAGCGCGATCGGCCAGACGCTCAACGTGATGACCCTGGGCGGCCTCGCGCTGGCGGTCGGCATCCTGGTCGACGACGCCACCGTCGAGATCGAGAACATCCACAGAAACCTCGGGCTCGGCAAGCGGCTGGTGCAGGCGATCCTCGACGGCGCCCAGCAGATCGCCACGCCCGCCTTCGTCTCGACGCTCTCGATCTGCATCGTGTTCGTCCCGGTGGTGTTCCTGACCGGCCCGGCGAAGTACCTCTTCACGCCGCTCGCGCTGGCCGTGGTGTTCGCGATGCTGGCCTCGTATCTGCTCTCGCGCACGATCGTCCCCACGCTCGTGCGGTATCTGCTGGGCCGCGAGGCGCATGCCGAGGCCGACGCCGGCGTCCCGACCAGCATCTTCGGCCGGATCCACGCCGGCTTCCAGCACCGCTTCGAGCGGCTGCGGACGGCGTACGTCCAAGCCCTGGACAACGCCCTGGCGCAGCGCACGCGGGTGCTCGTAGGCTTCGGCGTGATCGCGGCGAGCGGGCTGGCCCTCCTTCCGTTCGTCGGGCGCGACTTCTTCCCCGAGGTCGACACGGGGCAGTTCCGGCTGCACGTGCGGGCGCCGGCCGGCACGCGGATCGAGGAGACCGAGCAGATCTTCGCCAACGTCGAGGGCACGATCCGCCGGACCATCCCGAAGGATCAGATCCAGCTCGTCATCGACAACATCGGCCAGCCGCAGCCGATCAACCTGGCCTTCACGGACAGCGTCACCATCGGGCCCTCGGACGGCGAGATCCTGGTCGCGCTCAATCCCGAGGGCCACGAGCCGACCACCCGCTGGATGAAGACCTTGCGCGAGACGCTTCCGCGCGAGTACCCGGGCGTGACGTTCTTCTTCCAGCCAGCCGACATCGTGAGCCAGATCCTGAACTTCGGGCTGCCGGCGCCGATCGACGTGCAGGTGACCGGATTCAACCAGCCGGCGACCCACGAGATCGCGTTGGAGGCCGCCGCGCGCATGGCGCGCATTCCCGGCGCGGCGGACGTACACCTGCACCAGGTCGTCAACGCGCCCTCGTTGATGGTCAACGTCGACCGGTCGCGGCTGGCCGAGCTCGGGCTGACCCAGCGTGACGTGGCCAACAACGTCCTCGTCACCTTGAGCTCGAGCGCGGTCGTGGCGCCGAACTACTGGTCGGACCCGCGCAGCGGCATCAACTACGTCGTCGCGGTCCAGACGCCGCAGAGCCGCGTCGACTCCGTCAACAATCTGATGAACACGTCGGTGACCCCGGCCACGGCCGGGCCGCCGCAGCTCCTGAGCAACCTGGCGACGCTCGAGCGGCGCGAGGTCCCGGCCGTCATCAGCCACTCGAACGTGCAGCCCGTGTTCGACGTCTACGCCAACGTGCAGGATCGCGATCTCGGCAGCGTCGCCTCCGCCGTGCAGCGGATCGTCGCCGAGCTCCGGCCCAAGCTGCCGCCGGGCCACACGATCACGGTGCGCGGCCAGGTCGAGAGCATGAACTCCGCGTTCCTCCGCCTGGGCTTGGGGCTGATCTTCGCCGTCCTGCTGGTCTACCTGCTGATGGTGGTCAACTTCCAGTCCTGGCTCGACCCGTTCATCATCATCACCGCGCTGCCGGCCGGCTTCTGCGGCATCGTGTGGATGCTCTTCGTCACGCACACGACGTTCAGCGTTCCGGCCCTGATGGGCGCGATCATGAGCGTCGGGGTGGCCACCGCCAACAGCATCCTGGTCGTCACCTTCGCGAACGATCAGATGCTGGAGGGCCACGATTCGCGGAGCGCCGCGCTGGCGGCCGGCGCCACGCGCCTGCGCCCGGTGCTGATGACGGCGCTGGCCATGATCATCGGCATGCTGCCGATGTCACTCGGCCTCGGCGAGGGCGGCGAGCAGAACGCGCCGCTCGGGCGCGCGGTGATCGGCGGCCTGACGGTCGCGACCTTCGCCACGCTCTTCCTGGTGCCTCTGGTCTACAGCGTCCTGCGGCGCCGGGCGCCGAAGCGGGACTTCCTGGCCGATGCCGAACCCCACGGGACGGCGTCGCCTGCCGCTCAGGAGTGAACGATGCCCAAGTCACGAACGACCTGGAGTCTTCTCGTCGGGGCGGTGCTCCTCGTGATCCTGCTCGGCATCGGCGTGCTGCCGCGTCTGCGCCAGAACGCCGAGCTCGTCGCCGCGTCCACGGCGCCCGACGCCGGGATCGTGCAGGTGAGCGTGGCGACGCCGCGGCGGTCGGACGGGCCGATCGACCTCGTGCTGCCGAGCAACATCCAGGCGATCGAGGAGACCACGATCTACGCCCGCACCAACGGCTACGTCCGCGAGCGCTTCGTCGACATCGGCGACCGCGTCACGGCCGGCAAGGTGCTCGCCCAGATCGACACGCCGGAGCTCGACCAGGAGCTGAGCCAGGCACGCGCCGCCCTCGCCCAGACGCGCTCGGGTCTCGCGCAAGCCCGCGCGAGCCTCACGCAGGCGCAGGCGAACCTGAACCAGGCGCGCGCCGGGCTCGAGCAGTCGAAGGCGAACGAGAGCTTCGCCCGGGTCACCGCCGACCGCTTCGGCAAGCTCGAGCGCGACGAGCTGGTGGCCCATCAGGACGCGGACGAGAAGCGGACGGCGCTGGCCGCGGCGAGCGCGACCACCGCGGTCTCCGAGGCCAACGTCGCCGCGATGCAGGCCAACCTCGGCGCCCTCGAGGCCAGCGTCGAGGCGGCGCGCGCCAACGTGGCGGCCAGCGAAGCCAACGTGCAGCGGCTGGTGGCGCTCCAGTCTTTCCAGCGAGTGGAGGCGCCCTTCGCCGGGATCATCACGGCTCGCGGCATCGATCGGGGCGCCCTGATCACGTCGGGCAGCGGCAACGGCGCCACGTGGATGTTCCGGCTGGCCCACGTCGAGGATCTGCGCGTCTTCGTCAACGTGCCCCAGACCTTCGTGCGCTCGATCGCGCCGGGGCAGCAGGCGCAGGTGCTCGTCGCGGAGTTCCCCAAGCGGGCGTTCGTCGGGAAGATCGCGAGCACCGCCGGCGCCCTCGATCCCACGTCGCGTACCCTGCTGACGGAAGTGCGCCTGCCGAACGACGACCGCGCGTTGTTGCCGGGGATGTACGCCCAGGTGAAGTTCGGCCTCGTGCCCGCGGACGCCGTGTGGGTGGTGCCCGCGACCGCGCTGATCGCGCGCTCGGCGGGCCCTCAGGTCATCGACGTGCGGCGCGACGGCACCGTGCACTATCTCGGCGTGCAGCTCGGACGCGACCTCGGTCAGTCGGTGGAGGTCGTCGCCGGGCTCAGCGGCGGCGAGCGGCTCGTGCTGAGCCCGCCGGACGGGCTGAAGGAAGGCATGCGCGTCGCGGCCGAGGAGCTCAAGCGGAATTAGTGCTAATCTGCCGCCCGGGAGAGCGCCCGGGATGTCTGGAACGATGTTCGAGAAGATCTGGGCCCGGCACGTGGTGGCCGAGGGCCCGGGCGGTCACGTCCTCCTTTATGTCGACCGCCACCTGCTGCACGAAGGCACCACCGCCGCGTTCGGACGGCTCGCCCGGAGTGGGCGGCGCGTGCGCCGGCCGGATCTCAGCTTCGCGACGGCCGATCACTATCTGCTGACCTCGCCGGGATCGGCGACGAGCGACGCCGAGACCCGCGGCATGGTCGAGGCGCTCGAGCGCCACACCGCCGACCAGGGCATCCTCTATTTCGGGGTCGGCGACCCCCGGCGCGGCATCGTGCACGTGATCGGCCCGGAGCAGGGGCTGACGGTGCCGGGCATCACGCTCGTCTGCGGCGACTCGCACACGGCGACCCACGGCGCCTTCGGCGCGCTCGCGTTCGGGATCGGCTCGAGCGAGGTCGAGCACGTGCTGGCCACGCAGACCCTGTGGCAGAAGAAGCCCTCGACCATGCGGATTTCGGTCGACGGCCGACTGGGGCCCGGCGTCGACGCCAAGGACCTGATCCTGGCGGTCATCGCGACGATCGGCGCGGGCGGCGGCGTGCGGCACGCGATCGAGTACGCGGGCTCGACGATCCGGGCCATGTCGATGGACGAGCGCATGACCGTCTGCAACATGTCGATCGAGGCCGGCGCGCGCGCCGGCATGATCGCGCCCGACGAGACGACGTTCGCCTACGTCGAGGGCCGACCGCTGGCGCCGCGAGGCGACGCGTGGCGCGCCGCGCTCGAGGAGTGGAAAGCGCTGCCGAGCGACCCCGGCGCCGTGTTCGACCGCGAGGTGCGGCTCACGGCGAGCGAGATCGCGCCGACCGTCACGTGGGGCACGAGCCCGCAGGACGCGCTCCCGATCACCGCGCGCGTGCCCGACCCGATGGCGGTCGCCGATCCCGGGCGGCGCGAGAGCATGGCGCGCGCGCTCGCCTACATGGGGCTCGCCCCGGGCACGCCGCTCGGCGACGTCGCGGTGAATCGCGTCTTCATCGGCTCGTGCACCAACAGCCGCCTGGACGATCTGCGCGCGGCGGCCCGCGTCGTGAAGGGCCTGCGTGCGGTTGTGCCGGCGTGGATCGTGCCGGGTTCCGGACTGGTCAAGCGCGCGGCCGAGGCGGAAGGCCTCGACCGCATCTTTCTGGACGCCGGCTTCGAGTGGCGGGAGGCCGGCTGCTCGATGTGCGTCGGGATGAACGGCGAGACGGCGGCCGCCGGCGAGCGCGTGGCGTCGACGTCGAACCGCAACTTCGAAGGCCGCCAGGGCAAGGGCGCCCGGACCCACCTGATGTCGCCGGCGATGGCGGCGGCGGCGGCCGTCACCGGCAAGCTCACCGACGTGCGGACGCTCGGGCCCTAGGATGGAGCCGTTCCGGCACCTCACCGCCGTCGCCGTGCCGATCGATCTGCCGAACGTCGACACCGATCGGGTCATTCCGGCGCGCTTCCTCCGTAAGGACCGGAGCGTGCCGGAGTACGCGAGCTTCCTGTTTCACGACGTCCGCTTCACCGCGGACGGCGCCGAGCGCCCCGAGTTCATCCTGAACCAGGCGCCGTACCGCGGTGCGCGCATCCTGGTCGCGGCCGAGAACTTTGGCTGCGGCTCTTCGCGCGAGGCGGCGGTGTGGGCGCTCGCGGCCAACGGGTTCCGCTTGGTGATCGCGCCGAGCCTGGGCGACATCTTCCATCAGAACTGCTTCAAGAACGGCCTGCTGCCGGTGATCCTGCCGGCCGACGCCGTCGCGGGTTTGCGACGCGGGCTGCACGAGCGGCCGGGCGCCACGCTCACGGTCGATCTCGAGACGCAGACGGTGACCGCGCCGGACGGCGGCCGGCACGGCTTCGAGGTCGACGCGTTTGGCAAGGAAATGCTGCTGAGCGGCCGAGACGAGATCGGCCTGACGCTCGGCTTCGACGCGAAGATCGCCGAGTTCGAGGCGCGCCACGCCCGGGGCATGGCCTGGGCGGTTCCCCCGCGCGCCGGCACCTAATCGCCAGGAGGGACAGATGCCCGCCACGCTCAAGGTGGAGTATCCCAAGGATCTGTTGAAGCTCGTCGGCACGGAGCTCGGCCCGTCGGAGTGGATGACGGTCGATCAGGCGATGATCGACAAGTTCGCCGAGGCCACCGGAGACCACCAGTGAATCCACGTCGACGTGGAGCGCGCGAAGCGCGAGATGCCCGGCGGCAAGACGATCGCCCACGGCTACCTGACGTTGTCGCTCGTCCCGCGGATGGCGGCGACCCTGCTCGAGGTGACGAAGCGCAGCCGCGGCATCAACTACGGCTCGAACAAGATCCGGTTCATATCACCGGTGCCAGCGGGCGCGCGCATCCGCGTGCGCCAGCGCATCACCGGCGCCGAGGAAGTGGCCGGCAACGGCGTGCGCGTCAGCTCCGAGATGACGGTGGAGATCGAGGGGCAGGACAAGCCCGCCCTGGTCGGGGAGATCATCGGCGTCCGCTACGCGTGAGACGCGCAAGGCGGGCCACGCCGGGAGGTACGTGAGATGAAGCTCGTACGGTATGGACGACCCGGCGCCGAGCGCCCCGGCGCGATCGACGCCGACGGCAAGCTCCACGACCTCGGACGCGTGATCAAGGACGTGACGCCCGCGGCGCTGGCGCCGGCCTCGCTCAAGAAGCTTCGCGGCGTGAGCCTCGCGCGACTGCCGGTCGTGAAAGGCCGTCCTCGGCTCGGTTGTCCGATCGCGGGCATGAGCAAGATGGTCTGCATCGGCCTCAACTACACGGACCACGCGGCCGAGGTGGGCCTGGCGCTCCCGAAGGAGCCGACCGTGTTCATCAAGGCGCCGAGCGCGGTCTGCGGCCCCGACGATCCGATCGTGCGTCCGCGCGGCTCGGTGAAGCTCGACTACGAGGTGGAGCTCGGCGTGGTGATGGGACGCGACACCCGCTACGTGAGCGAGGCCGACGCGCTCCGCCACGTCGCCGGCTATTGCCTGATCAACGACGAGAAGCGGCAGGACGGCAACACCGGCAAGATGATCTTCTCGTGCGCGTCCTTGATCGCCTACGTGAGCCGCTTCATGTCGCTGCGCGCGGGCGACGTGATCTCGACCGGGACGCCGGCGGGCGTGGGCCACGGCGCGAAGCCGCCGCGCTATCTACAGCCGGGCGACGTGGTCGAGATGGGGATCACGGGGCTCGGCACCCAGCGCCACAAGATCGTATCGGCGTGAGCGTCTCCGGAGCCCGGTTCGCGGATCTCCTCGAGCAGCACCGGATCGACTTCTCCGCGGGCGTCCCGTGCTCGCTCATCGAGGACCTCATCGCGACGCTCGAGACGCATCCGCGGGTCCCGTACGTGGCGGCCGTGCGCGAGGACGTCGCGGTCGGGCTCGCCGCTGGCGCGTGGCTCGCGGGGTGCCGCCCGGCGGTCCTCATGCAGAACTCGGGGCTCGGCACCAGCCTCAACGCGCTCGCCTCGCTGTCGCTGATGTACGGACTGCCGGCGCTGCTCCTCGTGACCTGGCGCGGCTACCAGGGCAAGGACGCCCCGGAGCACATCCTGATGGGCGACATCTCGCCGAAGCTCCTCACGCTCTGCGGCATCCCGCACCGCGTGCTGTCGGCCGCCTCGATCGAGGCCGATCTCGCGTGGGCCATCGCCGAGATGGAGCAGCGTCTGCAGCCCGTCGCGCTCCTGGTGCCGCCGGGGGTCGTCGAGATGGGCCGCGCCCACGCGCGGGCGGCCGGCCCGCCGGCGACCCGGGATGGCGGCGGGACGCCGTCGCCGCTCGCGGCCGTCCGCGAGCCGCGTATCTCGCGCCTGGTCGCGCTCGGCGCCGCCCTCAAGCCGCTCGGCCGCGAGCCGCTCGTCCACGCCAACGGCTACATCTGCCGCGAGTCGTTCTCGCTGGGCGATCGGCCTCAGAACTTCTACATGATCGGCTCCATGGGCATGGCGTCCGCCATCGGCCTCGGGCTCGCGCTGGCCCGGCCGCATCGCCGCGCGGTCGTCTTCGACGGCGACGGTAACCTCCTGATGAATCTGGGCATCCTCGCCCAGGTCGGCGCCCGCCAGCCGGCGAACCTGGTCCACTGCGTCTTCGATAACGGGGTCTACGGCTCCACGGGCAACCAGGCCTCGCTCTCGCACCAGGTCCGGCTCGATCGCCTCGCGGCCGCCGCCGGCTATCGCACCGCCGTCGCCGTCGTCGCGGCCGGCGAGGTGGAGGCGGCCGTGCAAGCGGCCCTCGGGAGCGAGGGCCCCCACTTCATCCTCGTCAAGGTCACCCGCGAGGAGGCCGAGGCCCCGCGCATCCCGTTCACGCCCGCTGAGATCCGCGACCGCTTCCGCGCGAGCCTCCTCGCGGGCTGAGGCGGGAGTCGGGAGTCTCGATACGCGTGATCGCGGCCGCGGTCCCGGCCGCTACTTCGCGCGCGGCGGATACACGACGATGAAGTTCGACTGATTGGGCATCGTCACCTTCGGCAGCGTCTGGGCGCTCATCTCGTCGCTGTCGCCGATGATCCCGTTGAGGTTGAGCAGGTACGCGGTGAGCGCGTACACCTCGTCGTTGCTGAGCGTCTGCGGCTGCATGTAGGGCATCGCGCGCCGCACGTAGTCGAAGACGGTCGTCGCGTAGGGCCAGTAGCTTCCGATCGTCTTTACCGGCGCCTTGCTCGCGAGGGTGCCCTGGCCTCCGACGAGTCGGTCGTTCGGCTGCCCCGCGCCGCGGGCGCCGTGGCAGGCCTGGCACTTCTGCTCGTACACGAGCGCCCCTGCTGACGGCGTCCCCTTGCCCGGCGGCAGGCCGGCGCCGTCGGGTCCGACGCTGATGTCCCAGCCGGCGACCTGCGCCGGGGTCGCCTCGCGCCCGAGGTTCGGACCTTCGGTCGTCCCGGCCGTCACCCCCGCGCCGGCGCAGCCCCCGACGACGAGTGCCAGCGCCAGGGCGGCGAGATCACGCGTAGACATGCTTCACCTCGCCGCCCGCCGCCACGCTCCAGGCCTGGATGCCGTTGAAGTGAAAGATCGCGTTGTTGCCGTGCTCGGCGACGAACCGGTCGCGCTCCGGCTGCACGGCGCCCGTGTCGTCGGTGGCGCGCGACTTGAGCACGGCCGCGGCGCCGTCCCACCGCCACGGCAGCCGGAACCGCGTGAGCGCGCGCGGCAGCACCGGCGCGACGAGCGGCGCCGCCGCCCACGTGCGGCCGCCGTCGGTCGACACGTCGACCTTCTTGATCGTGCCGTTGCCCGACCACGCGATGCCCGAGATCTGATGGAGCCCGGGCCCCGGCAGGGTCATGCCGTGCGAGGGGCGCGTGATGACGGACTTCACCTCCATCGGGTAGGTGAACATCAGCGACTTGCCGTCGCCCTGGAGGTCGGTGTAGCGCGACGTCTCGTCCTTCGTCATGACCGGCGCGGACACGACCTTGAGGCGCCGGAGCCACTTCACGCTCATGTTGCCTTCCCACCCCGGCAGGAACAACCGCACCGGATAGCCGTTCTCGGGACGCAGCCGCTCGCCGTTCTGGAACAGCGCGAGGATCGCGTCGTCCATCGCCTTGGCCATCGGAATGCTGCGGCTCATGGCGGCAGCGTCCGCGCCCTCGGCGAGAATCCACCGGGCGCTCCGGTCGACGCCGGCTTCCTCGAGCAGCACGCGCAGCGGCACGCCGGTCCACTCGCTGCACGACACCAGGCCGTGCGTCTGTCCGGCGGTGACATTCGGCGGCGTCGGCTGGTAGAGGAGCTGGCTGTTGCCGGAGCACTCGAGGAAGTGGATCCGGGAGACCATCGGATAGCGCAGCAGCGCGTCCACGCCGAAGACCAGGGGACGCTTCACCATACCGTGGACGAGGAGACGGTGCTGGGCCGGGTCGATGTCGGGGACGCCGCTGTGGTGGCGTTCGAAGTGCAGCCCGCTCGGCGTGATCGTGCCCTCGAGCGACTCGAGCGGCGTGCGCGAGGCTCCGCTGCCCGTCGTCCCGGGCTGCGAGCGGATCAGCGTGCGCGTCACCTTGCTTTCGTACTTCGCGGGGCTGCCGTACTCGCCCATTCCGGCGCCGGGGATCTTCATCGACGGAGGAATTTCGGGCGGCTCGACCGCGCCGGCGCTTCTGACGCCGCCGGCCGCCAGCCCGCTCGCGAGCACCCCCACGCTCCGTCTGAGGAAACGCCGCTTGGATTCGTTCACGATGCACCCCCTGACGATCCCGGCCGCTCGCCGCTGGCTTCCCCTAGCTATCCCCCCGCCACAGCGCCATCCTCTTGAACCCCTCGGCGTGCTTCACGCCGATCTCCTTGCCATCGCGCAGCGCCCACGCGCGCAAGAGATCGTCGACCCACTCGCCCTTGCCCACCTGCGAGACGTGCGCCCGGAGCGCGGCGCACTTGGGCGCGAGCGTCTCGGTGATGTCGACGTAGGTGTCGGCGGGGCTCGCGCCGCTGATGAAGACCTCCTTCACCTTGTGCGGCTCGAGACCCTCTGCCAGCAGCTCCTGGAAGATCACCCGCGTCTCGGAGGACGGAAAGACCGCGTCGAGCGCGGCGCTGGCGACCGCGCGGTGGTCGGGGTGGTTCAGGTACTGGCGGCCGTACCAGCGCATCGTCGGGTCGCCGCACACCACCACGTGGGGCCGGACGCGTCGAATCACGCGCGTGAGATCGCGCCGGAGCGCGATGGTCGGCTCGACGACGCCGTCCTGGTAGCCGAGGAAGACGACGTCCTTCACGCCGAGGATCTTCGCGGCGTCCCACGACTCGCGCTCGCGGATCGGGATCAGCCCCGTGTTGTCGGGCGTGTGCTCGTTGGTGCCGGCGCCGCCGGTCGTGACCAGACAGAACACGACGTCGCGTCCTTCGCGCGCCCAGCGGGCGACGCTGCCGGCGATCGTGAACTCGTTGTCGTCCGGGTGCGCCGAGATGCACAGAATGCGCGTGTACTCGGACGAGAGCGTGTGGGGCTTGCGCTTGCGGTCGGCCATGACGCCCCGGAGCTATCCGCGCATCCCAAAGCTTGACGGGCCCGGGCGTCTCAGCGGCGCGGTGAGGTTGGCGAACTCGCAGAGGAGCGGCCGCGTGTCGCGCGGGTCGACGATCTCCTCGATCCAGAAGGCCTCGGCCGAGCGGAAGGGCGAGCGGAGCTTGTTCAGCCGCGCCTCGATCTCGGCCATCTTCGCCTTCGGGTCGGGCGCCGCGTCGAGGTCGGCGCGGTAGGCGGCCTCGATGCCGCCCTCGAGCGGCAGGGAGCCCCAGCGGCCCGAGGGCCACGCGTAGCGCAGGCAGTAGCGGCTCTGGTTTCGGTGCGCGGCGCCGGCGACGCCGAACGAGTTGCGCACGATCACGGCGCACCAGGGAACCGTGGTCTGCCACATCGCCGCCATCGCGCGCACGCCCTGCTTGATCGTCCCGCTCTTCTCGGCGTCGAGCCCGATGAGGAAGCCGGGGCAGTCCACGAGATAGACGACCGGCAGATGGAACGTCTGCGCGATGTCGAGGAAGCGCTCGACCTTCTGGCAGGTGTCGGCCGGCCAGGCCCCGCCGTAGAAGTACGGATCGCTCGCCATGAGCGCCACCGGCCAGCCGTCGAGCCGCACGTAGCCCGTGATGACGGATCGGCCGTAGAGCGGCGCCACCTCGTAGAACGAGCCCTGATCGACCACGGCCTCGACGATGCGCCGCATCTTGTAGGGTTTGCGCGGGTCGTGCGGGATCGCCTCGAAGAGCCAGGGATCGCGGCGCTGGGGGTCGTCGCCCCGCGGACCGCGCGGCGGCAGGTCGTCGATCGAGGACGGGAAGTACGAGAGAAAGCGCCGTGCGCGCGCGAAGGCCTCTTCCTCGCTGTCGACGGCGTCGTCGACCGCGCCGGCCTTGAGCTGGATCTCCCAGCCGCCGAGCTCGTTCTTCGTGAGCTTCTGACCGAGGCGCTCGACCACCGGCGGTCCGGCCACGAAAAGCGCCGAGAGGTTCTTCACCATCACCGAGTAGTGCGCCGCGGCGAGGTGGGCGGCGCCGAGTCCCGCGACCGAGCCGAGACCGAGCGCCACCCGCGGGATCGTCGCCATGTTGTTGACGACCCACTCCCAGCCGTCGACGCCGGGCACGTTCGCGCGGCCCGTGGTCTCGATCGTCTTCACCGAGCCGCCGCCACCCGAGCCCTCCACGAGGCGGATGAGCGGCAGGCGCAGATCGTGGGCCATCCGCTCGCACTGATTGTGCTTGCCCTTGATGGTCGCGTCGGCCGAACCGCCGCGCACCGTGAAGTCGTCGCCGCCGATCACGACCGGCCGGCCGTCGATCTCGGCACGGCCGAACACGAAGTTCGACGGGGTGAAGGCGACCAGGTCGTTGTTCGCGTCGTAGCGGGCGCTGCCGGCGATCTTGCCGATCTCGTGGAAGCTGCCGGGGTCGGCGAGCTTGGCGACGCGCTCGAGGATCGTCAGCCGCCCGCCGTCGTGCTGGCGCTTCACGCGCTCAGGCCCGCCCAGCTGCGAGGCGAGCTCCTCGCGGCGCCTCAGCTCGTCCAGCTCCTTTTGCCAGTCCAAGCCGGACGCTCCGCTACTCTTGCCTGCGGCGGCGGTCGTCGCCGCGATTCGGGTAGCGCTGGCGCAGGAGCTCGATGAGCTTCTGCTCCTCTTTCCGCGTCAGGGCGTCGAGCCAGCTCCTGTCGTCTCGGCCGTCGTCGCGGTCGGCGTTCTCGGACACATCTCACCTCCCAGGGCCCCGTCATTATACGGGACGCGTGCCGGAATACGGGACGCCCGCAGGCTCGGCGGTGTGCGACGCATCTACTATTCACAGGCGCGTCGGTCGGCGGGGCCCGGCCCCGCTACGGTCTCACGCGCGCAGAGCGCGGTGGCGAGCCGACTGGCTCGGAGGGAGGCCCGGCGTGGACGAGATACTCATCGGCAAGGGCGAGCGGCCAGTCCATCTGCTGCCCCGATACGGCAACCGTCACGGCCTGGTCGCCGGCGCCACCGGCACCGGCAAGACGATCTCGCTGATGGTGATGGCGGAAGGCTTCTCGCGCCTGGGCGTCCCGGTGTTCATGGCCGACGTGAAGGGCGACGTCGCCGGCCTGGCGATGGCCGGCACGCCGAACGAGAAGATCCGGCAGCGCGTCGCGGAGATCGGCATCCAGGGCTACACCAACGAAGCCAGCCCGGTGGTGTTCTGGGACCTCTACGGGAAGGCCGGTCATCCGGTCCGCGCGACGGTCAGCGAGGTCGGTCCGAGCCTCCTGGGCCGCATGCTCGAGATCGCCTTCAAGCTCGCGGACGACCGCGGCCTCTTGCTGCTCCTGTTCAGCCAGGCGGCCTCGGAGATCGTCGCCTCGACGAATCGCCGCTCGTACGACAACGACGCGTTCGCGGGCCGGAGCTGGCTCGTCTCCCCGGAGGGCGAGATCCTGCTGCGAGACGAGCGCTGATTCACCGTTCCTGACCGCCGAGGTCGACCTCACCGCCGTCGACCGCGCCCGCCGGAGCTACCCGCGCAACCTCGTGATCCCCTGACGCGTCCCGGCGCTCAACGCGGACCAGCCTGGTCAGATCTGGGAGTAGCCGCTGCCCGGCGTGTCGACCCCGCGACCGCGCGCGTCGGTGATCCAGCCGAACTCCTTGAGGATCTGCTGGCTGTACGTCACGCGCCCTGAAACCTTCTCGAGCGGCTCGGTCGCGAGCAGGAGCGCCGCCTTCGCCATCAGCTCGGGCGCCTCGCCCCGCGGGTCGTCGATGCTCTTGACGAGGCGGTGATAGACCGTGCCCGGCGTCGGCACGATCTGCGAGGGCGACACGCACGTGACCGACACGCCGTACTGATAGACCTCGGCCGCCAGACCCTGCGAGAAGCGCTCGAGCGCCGCCTTCTCCGCGCCGTAGCACGTTCCGCCGCGCGTCCCGACGGCGGGGTCCGGGTACGGGCCGCGTCCGGGCCCGATAGCGGCGCCCGACGAGATGTTGACGATCGCGCCCGCGCCCCGGGGAATCATCTCGGCCAGCGCCAGCTGGCTCAGCACGAACGGCGCGTGGAAGTTCACGGCCCACGAGCGTAGCCAGCGGCTGAGCGGGAAGTCCTTGGTCGGCAGATAGTAGGTCAGCGCCGCGTTGTTGACGAGCACGTCAACTGGGCCGTAGGTCTCGCGCACCGCGCCCATCAGCTTCTCGCACTCGGCGGGCTCGGCGATGTTGGCGGTGAACGCGCGCGCCTCGCCGCCCGCGGCGCGGATCGCCGCCACGGTCGTCTCGAGCGAGCCCGCGAGCTGGTGGTCGCCCTCGCGCAAAGTGCGCGCCGCGCAGACCACCCGGCCGCCTTCCGCCGCGAAGAGCCGCGCGATCTCGGCGCCGATGCCGCGCGAGGCGCCCGTCACCACCACGACCTTGCCGTCGAGTCTTCCCATGCGTTTTCGCGGATCTGCCACCCATGAATAGCGCCCCGGAAGGCCCGGCGCAAGCGCCTTTCGCCCGCCGGCGGCCGGGTTCTCCCGCGTGTCGCCTCAGGGAAAGGCCCTATTGTGACGGATCGGTCGCGCCGCGAGAGTATTCCCCAGGAGTGGCGACGTAACCAGGGAGAGGGCCATGACGGTCGTGTGCGCGTGGTGCCAACGCCAGGGACTCAGGACGGTGCTCCGTGAAAAGGAGCCGCTCGACTGGCCGGTGGTCTCCCACGGCATCTGCGAGGAGCACGCGAAAGCGTTCCTCGCCGAGGTGCGCGAGGGCAAGACGGCCGGGCTCCCGCTCGATCGTCGCGGATCCTAGCCCCCTTCCCACTCAGCCCGCCGAAGGCTCGCCCGAGTCCGTCCTGGGGATTTCGTCCTGGGAATTCCGCTCGATGGGTCAGGTAAACACCTGATGGGAGTGTCAGCATATGACCTCTAAGGTTGTTCTGGTACATCACAACACGCAGGCGTCCTCGACTGTCGTCGAGCATGTCGCGCAAGGCCAGGAGGGCCTGATGAATGGGACCCAGGAAGTGGCGGCCGTGACGCAAGCGCGCCTCGAGACTACGGGCTCACGATTGCGCGAGCTGGTCGCGCACCTTCGGCATCAGCGGGCGCAGCTCCGTGAAGAATGGGCCCGGCTGATCACCGAGGCCAAGCTGCTGACGGCGATGACGAAGGAAGAGATCTTCGCCGAGGCGACCTCCGTGTACGACAACTACGTGGAGGCGCTCGAGACCGGGACGTACGAGGCGCTGCAGGCGTACGCGCGCAATCTCTCCGAGCGCATCATTCCGCGGGGCGTCGAGACGCACGAGGTGGTCGGGATCGTGCTCCTCCTGCGCGACGTGCTGGCCCGGTCGCTGTTCGCGACCTACCACGAAGACTTCAACAAGCTCAACCGGATCCTCGACGCCTACGAGCCTGCGGCCAACCGCATCGCGGCCACCGTGGCCGTCGGCTTCGTGCAGGAGCGCGAGCGCATCATCCGCGAGCAGCAGGAGGCCATCCGCGAGCTGTCGACGCCAGTGCTCCAGGTGCGCGAGCGGCTGCTGATCCTGCCGATCATCGGCGTCATCGATCCGCAGCGCGCCCGCCAGCTGACCGAGCAGCTGCTGCGCGGCATCCGGACCAATCGAGCCAAGGTGGTCGTGCTCGACATCACGGGCGTGCCGTACATCGACTCGCCGGTCGCGAACCACCTGGTGCAGACCGTCGAGGCCGCGCGGCTCCTCGGCGCGACCGTGATCGTCACGGGCCTCTCCCCCGAGATCGCCCAGACCCTTGTTAATATCGGGGTAGACCTGGGGAAGATGAACACGGTCGGCGATCTCCAGGGTGGTATCGAGGAGGCCGAGCGGTTGCTCGGCTACAAGGTCGTCCTGATGCAGGAGCCCGCGCTGCAGTCCACATAAGGAGACCAGGGCGTGCAGGTTCCGATCCTCAAGCAGGGCGCCTATCTGATCGCGACGGTGCAGTCCGCGCTGACCGACGAGGATCTCAAGCAGCTGCGCGACACCCTGGTGCTGCAAGTCAGCAAGGTCCGCGCGCGGGGCGTCATCGTGGACGTCACCGCGCTCGACGTGATCGACTCGTTCGCGACGCGCACCTTGCGGGACGTGGCCTACATGATCCGCCTGCGCGGCGCCGAGACCGTCATCGTCGGCATCCAGCCGGAGGTGGCGTTCTCGATGGTCAAGCTCGGGCTCACGCTCGAGGGGGTCGCGACCTCGCTGGATCTGGAGGAAGGCCTGGCGTACCTCGACCGCAAAGCGAAGGCTCACCAGGAGGTTCGCGCCCATCGCTGATGAGGTGCGTGTCTCGATAGATTGTGACTCCGACGTCGTCGCCGCCCGGCAGAAGGGGCGCGAGCTGGCGTCCCAGTGCGGGTTTCCGTCGACCGACATGGCCGTCGTCGCCACCGCGATCTCGGAGCTGGCGCGGAACATAGTTCGCTACGCTGTCCGCGGCGAGATCATCCTCCGCCTCGTGCAGAACAACGGCAAGCGGGGGATCGAGGTCGTCGCCTCCGACGACGGCCCGGGCATCCCCGACGTCGGCCTGGCCATGCAGGACGGCTATTCCACGTCGGGGGGCCTCGGCCTCGGCCTGCCGGGCACGCGGAGGCTGATGGACGACTTCGAGATCACCTCCGACTTCGGCAAGGGCACGAGGGTCATCGTCCGTCGATGGAGACGTTGATCAAGCCGCCGATCGAGTGGGCGGTCGCCGAGGTCGCGCAGCGGGGCCAGAGCGAGTCCGGCGACCGCTACGTCGCTCTCTCGACGCCCGAGGGCGGGCTCGTCGCGGTCGTGGACGGTCTGGGCCACGGCGCCGAGGCCGCGAGTGCCGCGAAGGTGGCGGTGAGGGCGCTGGAGCGGGGCGCGCATCGTCCGCTCGTCCAGTTGCTCCGCGACTGTCACCAGAGCCTGATCGGGACACGCGGCGCGGTGATCAGCGCCGCCGCGCTCGCCTTCGAGACCATGACGTGGCTCGGCGTCGGCAACGTCGAAGGCCTCCTGCTCCGCGCGCCGGCCTCCAGGGGAGCGCGGACCGAGTCGCTCCTCGTGCGCGGCGGCGTCGTCGGGGTCCATCTGCCGGCGCTCGCGGCGGAGGTTGTCCCCATCCGCCGGGGCGACACGCTGATCCTCGCGACCGACGGCGTCCATAGCGGCTTCCTCGACGCGACCCTGCCCTACCAGGAGCCGCAGGCGCTCGCCGACCACGTCCTGGCGCGCTGGGGCACGCACACCGACGACGCGCTCGTGCTCGCCGTCCGCTATCTGGGGGCGGCGTGAATCCCGAGCAGCGCGACCTGGCCAAGCAGTACGCACGCGCGCTGCAGGAGTACATCGCGGGGCGCGGGGAGGCCGCGCTGCAGGAGGCCTGCGACATGGGTCGCAAGGCGCTCAGCGACGGGATCGGCGTGCACGACATGGCGGCGATCCAGCATCGCGCCCTGCTCAAGTCGCTCATGCGCGTGCGCACGCGCGAGGAGAGCTCGTCCACCCTGCGCGCGGCCAGCCGGTTCATCGTCGAGAGCCTGCTGCCGTTCGAGATGTCCCATCGCCGCAGCCAGGAGGTCAACGCCGCCCTGCGCGAGTCTGAGGAGCGGTACCGGAGCGTGGTCGACACCGCGCGCGACATCATCTTCACGCTCTCGGCCGACGGCAAGATCATGTCGATGAACCCGGTCTTCGAGACGGTGACCGGCTGGTCCCGCACCGAGTGGATCGGCCGCGACTTCCTGCCGCTCGTGCATCCCGACGATCGGCCGCGCGCCGCCGAGATCTACCAGGCCGTGCTGACGGGTCAGGTGCCGCCCCTCTTCGAGCTGGGCGTGCGCGCGAAATCCGGCTTCACCATCCCCGGCGAGTTCGTCGCCACGCCGCTGGCGCGCGGCTCGCGGATCGTCGGCGTGCTCGGGGTCGCGCGCGACATCACCGATCGCAAGAGTGCCGAGCGCGCGCTGCGCCACCTGAACGAGGCGCTGGAGGAAGAGGTCAAGCGGATCGCCCACGCGCTGCACGACGAGGCTGGCCAGCTGCTGGCCTCCGTGCACATCGGCCTCGCCGACCTCGCCCGCGACCTGCCGGCCCCGGCCGCCCGCCGCCTGGAAGACGTGCGCGGGCTCCTCGACAAGATCGAGGAGCAGCTGCGTCACCTCTCGCACGAGCTCCGGCCGACGATCCTCGACGACCTGGGCCTCGGCCCCGCGCTCGAGTTCCTGGCCGAGGGCGTCTCCAAGCGCACGGGGCTCTCGATCGCGGTCGAGGGCTCGCCGGGCAAGCGATTGCCGGCGCCCACCGAGACGGCGCTCTACCGCATCGTGCAGGAAGCCTTGACCAACGTGACCAAGCACGCGCAGGCGACGAAAGTCTACATCAAGTTCATGCGCAACCGCCGCTTCCTCCGCGGCGTCATCCGGGACGACGGCGTCGGGTTCGACGTGTCGGCCGTCCTGACGCGGCGGGGCGCGCGCGGCCTCGGCCTGACCGGGATCCGCGAGCGGCTGCACGCCGTCGGAGGCACCCTCGATATCATCGCCACCCCGCGTGGCGGTACCCAATTGATCCTGACCGTACCGCTGGAGGCAGACAATGCCGAATCGGATTCTCCTCGCTGACGACCACGCGATCGTCCGGCAGGGGCTGAGGGCTTTGCTGGAGCGCGAAGGCTACACGGTCGTCGCGGAGGCGGGCGACGGGCAGGAGGCGTTGCGGGAGGCCCGCGAGCGCTGTCCGGACGTCGCCGTCCTGGATTTCTCGATGCCGCTCTTGAACGGGCTCGACGCCGCGCGCGAGATCCTCAAGGTCTGCCCGCGTGCCCGGGCGGTCTTGCTGACGATGCACACCGACGACCACTACGTGCTGGAGGCGGTCCGCGCCGGCATCAAGGGCTACGTCGTCAAGACGCAGGCGTCGGCCGATCTGGTGCGCGCGATCAACGAGGTGCTGCGGGGCATGATGTACCTGAGCCCTGGCATCTCGCACGCCGTGGTCGAGGCCTATCTGGCCAAGTCGGAGATGCCGCCCGACCCGCTGACCTCGCGGGAGCGCGAGGTGCTGCAGTTGGTCGCGGAGGGTAAGTCGACGAAGGAGATCGCCCGGCTCCTGGGCATCAGCTTCAAGACCGCCGAGTCTCACCGCACGCGGATCATGAAGAAGACCGACATCCACGAGACCGCCGGGCTCGTCCGCTACGCGGTTCGCCGCGGCCTGATCCAGCCCTGATCCGCCGCGCCGCCTGATTCGACCGCGCGCCGCGGCCCGCCGGGTGTCAGCTCTCCCCGGCCTGCGGTGACGGGGAAATACCCCCCCCCATTTGCGGCGCTTGCCCGATTTGAGTCCGCGCCGGTGACTCTAGACTTCCCGGTATGGCGACGCGCGTGCTGCTGGCTGACGATCACACGATCGTCCGGCAAGGTCTGCGGATCCTGCTGCAGCGCGAGGGGTTCGAGGTCGTGGGCGAGGCGGCCAACGGCGTGGAGGCGGTGCGCATGGCCACCGAGACCGTCCCGGACGTCGTCGTCCTGGACTACGGTATGCCCCTCATGAACGGCCTGGCGGCGGCCCGCGAGATCATGGCGGCGTGCCCGCGCGCGAAGCTGATCCTCCTGACGATGCACGCGGACGACCGCTACGTGCTCGAGGCGGTGCGCCTGGGCGTGAAGGGATACGTCGTCAAGAGCCAGGCGCCCACCGACCTGGTGCGCGCGATCCACGAGGTGCTCAACGGCATGATGTACCTGAGCCCGCGCGTCTCGCGGACGGTCGTCCAGGCGTATCTGGCGAAGTCGGAGCTGCCGCCCGATCCGCTCACGCCGCGTGAGCGGGAAGTGCTGCAGCTGGTCGCGGCCGGCAAGACCACGAAGGAAGTCGCCGAGGCGCTCGGCATCAGCGTGAAGACCGCCGAGTCGCACCGGACGCACATCATGCAGAAGCTCGACACGTCCAACACCGCCGGCGTCGTTCGCTACGCGATCCGTCAGGGTCTGATCCAGGTCTGAGCGGCGCGCTCGCGCCGCGCTTTCGTCGCCGCACTCCCCGCTCGAGCCCGCACGTCAAAGCCCGGACTGGCCCGTGCGGGATTTTCCGAATGCCCATTCGGGGGTTCGGCGAATTGAGCGCGCGTTCCGCGGATCGTAACGTAGCAATCGATGCATCGCGACGTGACGCGCGCACCACACTGGCCGCAGAAGAGCGCGGAGCCTCAGGAAATCGCACAGCGCTCACGAGATCAGGAAAGGGGACGAGTCATCATGATCCTGTACAAGCCCATCGTCGCCTCGGTCGTCGTCACGCTGATGATCGTGGGGCTCGCGGCCGCGCAAGACGCGACGAAGCGGCCGCCGGCGCCCGCCACGTCCGCCCCCACCGCCGCGGCGCCGGCCGCGTCGGTGCCGGCCGCGGCGGCGCCCGCCCCGACCGCCGCCGGCGTCGCCGTCGGGCCCGAATACAAGATCGGTATCGACGACGTGCTGGACATCGCCGTCTGGAACAACACCACGGTCAGCCGGACGGTGCCGGTGCGCCCCGACGGCAAGATCACCCTTCCGCTGATCAACGAGGTGCAGGCGGCGGGGCTGACGCCCACCCAGCTGCGCGCCTCGATCATGGCCAAGCTGGTCGAGTACATGCCCACGCCGGAGCTCTCCGTGATCGTGCGCGAGGTGCACAGTAACAAGATCTCGGTGCTGGGCGAGGTCCGAAAGGCCGGCCGCTACGAGATCACCCAGCGCGCGACCGTGCTGGACGCCGTGGCGCTCGCCGGCGGGTTCAACGACTGGGCCCGCCGCTCGAAGCTCGTGATCATGCGGCAGGAAGGCAACGGCGTGAAGCGCATCCCGGTCAACTACAACCGGATCGTCGCCGAGGAGGACGAGAACGTCATCCTCCAGCCCGGCGACATCGTGGTCGTCCCGTGAACCTGGCCGCGCTCTCCGCGGTCTGGGCCCGCCGGAAGTACCTGGGGCTCGGCGTCCTGGCCGCGACCCTGGCGGCGGCCCTGACGGTCGCGCTGGCGATGCCGGGCGTCTACCGCTCCACCGCGACCGTCCTGGTCGCCCGGCCGGAGATGGCGAACCCGTCGGCCCGGGCGGCGCTCACGAGCGAGCTCGAGGCCCGGGTGAATCGGATCAGCGAGGAGGCCCTGAGCCGCGCGCGGCTCGAGGCCATCATCGACAAGTACGGACTTTACGGTCCCCGCGGGAAAGACGAGCAGAGCGTGATGCGTCTGCGGCGCGACATCCGGATCGATCTGAAGGGCGTCGACCCCGTCCAGCAGCGCGGGACGCCCATCGCCTTCGCCGTGAGCTTCCGCGGCCCCAATCCCGAGACGGTCGCGCGGGTGACCAACGAGCTGGCGGCCTTCTACGTGTCGGAAAACTCCACCATCCGCGAGCGGCGGGCGGCGGAGGCCCTCCAGGACGTCAAGCGCGAGGTCGAGGACGCGCAGCGCCGGCTCGACGAGCAGGACAAGCGGACCAACGAATTCAAGCGGCGCAACATGGGCCAGCTGCCCGAGCAGGTCGCCGCGAACCTCGCGATGCTCGAGCGCCTCAACGCCCAGCTCGCCCTCAACAACCACAACCAGGTCGTCGCCTTGGAGCGGCGGTCCGCGATGCGCCGGCCCGGCGACGGCGATATGCACGCGGCGGCGACGCCCGAAGAGGCGCTGACGATGCGCCTGAACCAGCTGAACTTCGACCTGGCGAAGCTCCAGCGACAGTACAGCGACAAGTATCCAGACGTCATCACGACCAAGCAGGAGATCGAGTCCACCAAGAAGCAGCTCGCGGAGCTGCCGCGGTCGCCGAAATCAGGGACGGCCCAGACGCCCCGCCCCAGCGGCGACGACAGCAACATCGCCGCGCTCAAGGCCGAGGACCAGCGGCTGCGGCAGATGATCGCCGCCTACCAGACGCGGGTCGAGATGGCGCCGGAGCGGGAGCAGGAGCTCCAGCAGCTCTCGCGCGACTATCGAGCGACGCGCGAGATGTACGACGCCGTGCTCAAGCGGTATCACGACGCGGAGGCGGCCGTCGAGGTCGAGCGCCTGCGCGCCGGCGCGGAGTTTCAGATCCTCGAGCCGGCGATCCCGGCGCGCGAGCCGATGGCGCCGAACCGGCCCAAGCTGATCCTGCTGGGCGTGGTGCTCGCCTGCGCGCTGACCGGGGCGGTGGTGATGCTGGCCGAGCAGCTCGACACCTCGTTCCACGGCGTCGACGATCTCCGGTCGTTCAGCAAGCTGCCGGTGCTCGTCACGATTCCCGAGATCACCACCCGCGCCGACCGCACGCGCCGCCGGTGGCGCCTGCGGCTGGCGGCGTGCGCCTCGGTGGTCGGCCTCGTGCTGATCGTGGGCGTCGCCTACGTGGGCGCGCACCACGACCTGCTGATCTCGCTGCTGACGCGAACTGGATCCTGAGGGCCACCACCATGTACCTGAAGTTCTACGGACTGCTCGAGAAGCCGTTCAACGCGACGCCGGATCCCCGGTTCCTCTACATGAGCCCGGGCCATCGCGAGGCGCTCGCCCAGCTCCACTACGGGACCCAGGAGCGCAAGGGCTTCATCGTCCTCACCGGGAGGGTGGGGACCGGTAAGACGACCTTGCTCCACGCCCTGCGTCAGCGGCTCGACGGCCACACCGCGGTCTCGTTCCTCTTCAACTCGACCCTGCCGTTCGACGACATGCTCGAGTACATCCTGGCGGACCTCGGCGTCACCAAGGGCGAGGAGTCACGGGCGCAGCGCATCATGGCGTTCAACGACTTCCTCATCGAGCGCGAGCGCGCCCGCCAGAACACCGTCCTCATCATCGACGAGGCGCAGAACCTGTCCGCCGAGACGATGGAGCAGGTGCGCCTGCTCTCCAACTTCGAGACGACCACCACCAAGCTCCTGCAGATCTTGCTGGTGGGCCAGCCCGAGCTCAAGGCCAAGCTCGACCTGCCCGAGCTCCGCCAGCTCAAGCAGCGCATCGGGCTCCGGTGTCAGATCCCGCCGCTGACGGCGGAAGAGGCGCGTCAGTACATCCGCAACCGGCTGCGGATTGCCGGCGCGCGCGACCTGGGCATCTTCACGGACGCGGCGATCGAGCGCATGACGGATTACTCGGGCGGAATACCGAGAATCCTGAACATCCTCGGCGACCACTGCCTGCTCTTCGGGTACGCCGACCAGATCCGGCGGATCGACCGCGCCTCGGTCACCGAGACGATCGAGTACATGGAAGAGGGCATGCCCACGCAGCGCGGGATCTTCTCCTTCGGGAGATCGGCGCCCCGGCGCCGCTCGCAGTGGTTCGTCAAGACCTCCATGTTCGCCCTCGCGGTGGCGGCGGTCGGCCTCGCGCTCACCTATGACGCGGGCGTCGTGAACCTCATCGAGTCGCTCCGACGGGTGGTGATGCCATGAGCAAGTTCTTCAAGGCGCTCGAGCAGGCCGAGCGAGACAACGTGCAGCGCGAACCCCTGATCGCGGAGGAGGCGGCGCGCGAGCGCGTGTCCGTCGTTCCCCAGTGGCCCGAGCCGTCGGACGAGCAGCCCCCGGTCTTTCCCCCGCCGCCGCCCCCGCGCGCGCCGCGGCCCGTGGCGGAGGCCACGCGGGTCGGCTTCGAGACGTCGCGGATCGCGCCCGCGTTGCTGGACGAGCACCTGGTGAGCCTCCAGGCGCCGGCCACGGCCGCCGCCGAGCAGTACCGCGTGCTGCGGCATCTCGTGGAGACGCTGCGCAACCGGGCGAACCTTCAGGTCATCGCGGTGACGAGCGGCGGGGCCGGCGACGGGAAGTCCGTGACCGCGATCAACCTGGCCGGCGCGCTCGCCCAGTCGGACGACGCGCGCGTGCTCCTGGCCGACATGGATCTCAGGCGCCCGTCGATTGCGCGCTATCTGGCGCTCGGCGAGACGCGGCCCACGCTGGCCGACGCGCTCGCGCCGTCCGGGCCGCCGCTCAGGGATGCGGTCGTCCGGCTTGGGCGCTTCAACCTCTCGGTGCTGCGGGCGCCGGTGTCGGCCGCCGCGCCGTACGAGCTACTCCAGTCGCCGAAGCTCGAGGCGCTGCTGGCCGAGGCACGCCAGCAGTACGACTACGTCGTGCTCGACACGCCGCCGTTCGTGCCGTTCCCCGATTGCCGGCTGCTCGCGAAGTGCGTCGACGGGTTCGTCCTCGTGGTCGCCTCCAACCGGACGCCGCGCGGCGTCCTGGCCGAGGCGCTCAAGGCCATGGACTCCGAGAAGGCGGTCGGCTACGTGTTCAACGCTCACCCCATGCCCCCGTCCACCTACTACGGCGACGGCGACGGGCGCGGGCGAGCTCGCCCGTGGCGCCGCAACGGAGAGCGCTCGTGAAGGTCGTCGCCATCGGCGGCGGGACCGGGCTCCCGGTCGTCCTCACGGCGCTGCGCCGTCACCTCGCGTCGAGCGACCGCATCACGGCGGTCGTCACGGCCGCCGACGACGGCGGCAGCTCGGGCGCCCTGCGCAAGGAATACGGCGTGATTCCCCCCGGAGACATCCGCAACTGTCTCCTGGCGCTCTCGCGCGTTCCACCGGAGGTGTCGGCGGCGCTCCAGTACCGATTCGACGGCGGCGACGCGCAGCACCCGGTCGGGAACCTGCTCCTGGCGGCCCTCGACATGGTCGCGACCGACGGGCTCACGGCCATCAAGCTCGCCGCCGAGCTCCTTGGCGTGGACGATCTGGTCCTGCCCTCCACGACGGAGCGCGTGCACCTGGTCGCCGACCTCGCGGATGGGCGCTCGGTCTACGGCGAGTCGTCGATTGCTCGAAGCGGCGCCGCGATCAAGCGCGTCCGCATCGATCCGGCCACCGCGGTGGCGACGCCCCTCGCGCTCGAGGCCCTGCGCGAGGCCGACGTGATGATCCTCGGGCCCGGCAGCCTCTACACGAGCCTGCTCGCCACGCTGGTCGTCCCCGGCGTGGCCGAGGCGGTGACGCGCTCGTCGGCGACCCGGATCTTCGTGTGCAACGCAATGACGGAGCCCGGCGAGACGAACGGCTACGGGACCGCCGAGCACCTCAAGGCGCTCGCCGCGCACGGTCTGCCGCTCGAGCAGCTCCACTACGTCGTCGCGCCCACGACGCCGATTCCGGCGAAGGTCCTCGGCCGCTACGCCGCCGAAGGAGCCGTCCCGGTGGACGCCGACTTCATGCTGCCGGGCCCCTCGCCGACGACCGTGCGGGCCGATCTGCTCGAGCTCGGACCAGTGGTCCGGCACGACCCCGACAAGCTGGGGCCGATCCTCTGCGACCTGGCCACGCGCCGTCGCGAGAGCGGCCTCGCGTCGCGGATGGCCGCGCGGGTATGAGCGCCTTGGCGTTCGCCCACCAGCTCCTGCCCGAGATGCGATTCGGCGACGGCGCGCTGTTCGCGGGCCTCGTCGTGCTCGCCCTCGTCCTCGGATCGCGCGTCTACGGCGGTGTCCGGCACGCGCGCGGCGAGCGCCTGTTGATCGTCGGCACGAGCCCGCTGGCGCGTCTGGTCGTCGAGGAGATCGCCCGGCGCCCGCAGCGCTACGCGCTGGTCGGCGTGGTCGAGGACGGGGCCGATCTCGATCGTCTCGTCGCCGAGCGGCGGCCCGACCGGATCGTCGTCGGGTTCGCGGACCGGCGCGGGCGGGTGCCGCTCTGCCGGCTCGTCGAGTCGCGGGCGCGCGGCATCCGCGTCGAGGACGCCTTGGAGACGTACGAGAGCCTGACCGGCAAGCTCGCGCTCGAGATGATGCCGCCGAGCCGCGTCATCTTCTCGCACGAGTTCGCGACGGCGCGCTTGCAACCCGTCTTCGCGCGGGCCCTCAGCCTCCTGGTGGCGATCGTCGGGCTGATCGGGCTGGCGCCCGTGATGGCCGCGCTCGCGCTCGCGATCAAGTTCGACTCCCGCGGCCCGGTGTTCTTCGTCCAGCAGCGCGCCGGGCTCTTCCGGATGCCGTTCAACCTGATCAAGTTCCGGACGATGCACCCGATCGAAGGCCTGCACTCCGAGTGGGAGCGGGACAACTCGGACCGGATCACGCGGTGCGGGCGCTGGCTCCGGCGCTTCCGGCTCGACGAGCTGCCGCAGCTGATCAACATGCTTCGCGGCGACATGAACCTCGTGGGGCCTCGGCCGCATCCGATGACGAACCTCGAGCTGCTCGTGCTCACCGCCCGCAACCTGAGCGAGGTGTCGGGCGACGCGATCCCGTACTACTCGCTTCGCTGCTCGGTCCGACCCGGCATCACCGGCTGGGCGCAGGTGCGGTACCGCTACGCGAACTCGCTCGAGCAGGAAGTGGAGAAGATCCGCTACGACTTCTATTACCTCAAGCACCGGTCGGTCTGGCTCGACATCCGGATTCTCCTCGAGACGGTTCGGATCGTCGTGTCGGGTCACCGGACCATCCCGGCCGAGGTCGAGGCCCCGCGCGAGACCGTCGAGGCCGAGCGGGAGCGTGCGTGATGGCGCGGACGGCCGTGACCGCGACCGACCTCCGTCGCCGTATCGCCGAGCGCTCCGCCCGCGTGGGCATCATCGGGCAGGGCTACGTCGGCCTGCCGCTCGCCGTCGAGTTCGCGCGAGTCGGCTTCGCCGTGATCGGTTTCGACACCAGCGCCGATCGCGTCACGAGTCTCAACGCCGGCCGGTCGCACACGCCCGACGTGCCGGACGACGTGCTCCGGGCGCGCATCGAGGTGGGGCGCTACGAGGCGACGACCAACCTCGCGGCCCTCGCCGAGTGCGACGCGGTGGTCATCTGCGTGCCGACGCCGCTCCGGAAGTCGAAGGATCCCGACATCTCCTTCGTCGCGGCCGCCGCCGAGGATGCGGCGGCGCGTTTCCGGCCGGCCCAGCTCGTGATCCTCGAGTCGACCACGTACCCCGGGACGACGCAGGAGCTGTTGGCGCCGATGTTCGAGGCGCGCGGGGCGCGGCTGGGCGTCGACTGCTTCCTGGCGTTCTCGCCGGAGCGGATCGATCCCGCCAATCCGACGTTCGCGGTCAAGGACATCCCCAAGGTCGTCGGCGGTCTCACCCCAGAGTGCGCGGCGCTGGCGGCGCTGCTCTACCGCCAGATCGTCGACCGCGTCGTGACGGTCTCGAGCCCCCGCGTCGCCGAGCTCGCGAAGCTCTACGAGAACGTCTTCCGCAACGTGAACATCGCGCTCGCCAACGAGCTGGCGCTGATGTGCCGGCAGCTCGACGTGAGCACGCGCGAGGTCATCCAGGCCGCCGCGACCAAGCCGTTCGGCTTCATGCCGTTCTATCCGGGGCCGGGGATCGGCGGGCACTGCATCGGTGTGGACCCGGCCTACCTCGCGTGGCGGATGCGTCTGAACGGCTACGAGGCGCGCTTCATCCACCTGGCCGACGAGATCAACCGCGCCATGCCGCAGTACGTCGTCGACCTCGTGAGCGAGAGCCTGAACCGCCGGCGGCACTGCCTCAACGGCGCCCGCGTCCTGGCGCTGGGGATCGCGTACAAGCGGGGCGTCGGCGATACGCGCGAATCGCCGGCCCTCGAGGTGATCGCGCGGCTCATGGACCGCGGGGCGAGCGTCGCGTACGCCGATCCGTACGTGCCCGAGATCGCCTTCGAGGGCCGCGCCCTGAAGGCGGTCGAGGTCACGGACGAGCGGCTCGCGGAAGCGGACTGCGTCGTGATCCTCACCGACCATGCCGAGTTCGACTACGCCAGGATCGTCGCGCTCGCGGGACTGGTCGTGGACACGCGCGGCGCCACCCACGCCCTCGCGGCGCCCGCGGATCGCGTGGTGACGCTCTGATGCCGACCCGCTCGACCCTCGACTCAGGCCGGGCGTCGGCTTCGGTCGCGGATCGGATCCGGCTCCTCACCTTCACGACCCTCTTCGCGATCGGCGGCACCGAGCGCCACGTCGCGAGCCTGGCCGGCGGGCTCGACCATTCGCGGTTCGAGCTCGAGTTCGGCTGCCTGCGCCGCTCGGGCGAGTTCCTCGAGCAGATCCAGGCGCGCGGGCTGACCGTCAACGAGTACGCGGTGGCGCGCCTGTACGGGCCGCACACCGTGGCCCAGCAGATCCGCTTCTCCCGCCACCTGCGGCGCAGGCGGATCCAGATCATGCACAGTTACAACTTCTATCCGAACGTCTTCGCGATTCCGGCCGCCCGCCTGGCCCGGACGCCGGTGGTGCTGGCCTCGATCAGGGACACCGGCGCCTACCTCACGCGGCGCCAGCGCCGCGTGCAGCGCCTCGCGTGCCGGTTCGCCGACCACATCCTGGTCAATGCCGAGGCGGTGAGGCAGTGGCTGACGACCGAAGGGTACGACCCGACTCGGATCAGCGTGATCAGGAACGGTCTGGACCTGTCGCGCTTCGCGCCGGCCGGCGACGACCCGGCGCTACGCCGAGAGCTCGGGCTCCCAGCCGACGCGCCACTCGTCGCGATGCTCTCCCGGTTGAGCCGGATGAAGGGGATCGAGGACTTCCTGGACACCGCGGCCGTCGTGGCCGAGCGCTTCAAGGATGCGCACTTCCTCGTCATCGGCGACACGATCGATCCCGACGGCCCCCGCTACCGGCGCGAGCTCGAGGACCGTGCGGTGCGCCTGGGGCTCGGCAAGCGTGTCGTCTTCACCGGCTTCCGGCTCGACGTGCCCCGGCTCCTGTCGACGGTCGCCGTGTCGGTCCTCCCGTCGCTCAGCGAAGGGCTCTCCAACACGATCCTCGAGTCGATGGCGGCCGGCACGCCGGTAGTCGCGACGCGGGTCGGCGGCAGCGCTGAAGCGCTCGAGGACGGCGTGGACGGACTGCTCGTCCCGCCGCAGGACTCGGCGGCGCTGAGCCGCGCGATCGGCTGGGTGCTCGAGTACCCGGAGGCATCACGCGAGCTCGGACGTCGCGCGCGCGCCCGGGTGGCCGAGGAGTTCTCGCTCGAGCGCATGATCCGCGAGACCGAGTGCCTGTACGCGCGGCTGCTGGAAAGCCCGCCGCGCCGACGGCGCATGGCGAGTCCGGGCGCCCGATGACCGCGGTGGGCCGGGCGCACCTCAAGACGGGACTGGCGCTGATGCTCGGCGTCACGCGCACCGACCGGCTGATCCGGCTCATGTCCGGTACCCGCCGGCTGCCGCTCGTCGTCGGCTATCACCGGGTGGTCGACGACGGCCGTCAGCGGCGAGCGTCGATCATCGCGCCGATGCTCGTGAGCCGCCGGATGTTCGAGCGCCAGCTCGACTGGATCGGCCGGCGCTTCCGGTTCGTCGCGCTCGACGAGCTCGGCGCGCAGCTCGAGTCCGGGGACCCGTTCGAGACGCCTACCGCCGCGATCACGTTCGACGACGGCTACCGCGACATGTACGAGCACGCGTATCCCGTGCTCAAGCGCAAGGGGATTCCGGCGGCCGTGTTCGTGGTGACCGACTGGATCGACCGCGCGAGCGCCCTCTATCACGACCGGCTCTACCTCCTGCTCACGCGCGACTGGCCGGCGTCGTGCGAGGTGCTGGTCGACCTCGGCGTGATGACCGCCGAGCAGGCCCTGGCGGCGCGCGGGCCCAACGAGCCGTTCGTCGCCCTGCGCCACCTCCTCACGTCCCTGTCCCAGGAAGGGCTCGCGCGCGTGACCGCGGCGCTGGAGGCGAAGCTCGCGGTCGACACCGGCCGGCTCGAGGGTCTCAAGCCGCTGAGCTGGGCCATGCTCGCCGAGATGCAGCGCGGCGGCATCACGGTGGGCTCGCACACGCGGACGCACGCGCTCCTCACGCGCGAGAGCCCGTCGCGGATGCTCGAGGAGACGGCCGGCGCCCGCCGCGCGCTCGAGGAGCGGCTCGGGACCCCGATCGATCACTTCGCCTATCCCGACGGCGCGTTCGACGCCGAGACGGTCGAGACGGTGGCGCGCGCGGGCTACCGGTTCGCGTACACGACCTGCCACCACCGTGACCGGCGTCATCCGCTGCTGACGATCCCGCGCTGCGTGCTGTGGGAGAACTCGTGTCTCGATCCCGCGGGCCGCTTCTCGGCCGCGGTCGCAAGCTGCGTGACGAGCGGCATCTTCCACTTCGCCTCGGGCTGCCGGCATCGCCACGGCGTGGCGCCGCGCCCGGCCTCGCTGCTGGTGCTTCGATGACCGCGCCGCGGGCCTCGCTCGTCTCCATACCCGATCCGCAGTGGTGGCGACCCGAGCCCGACGCGCCGCGCGCGGCCGCCGACGAGGCGCGCGCCGAGGCGCTGCCGTCGGACGGGGCGGGCGCGCCGCTGGCCTTCTGGGCGCTGATCGGATTCACCTTCGTGCTGCTGATCGCGCCACAGAACATCGTCCCGGCCCTCCGTCCGCTTCGCCTCGGCATGCTCGCCGCGGGAACCGGCCTCGGCATGATGGTGATCGACCGGCTCGGGCGCGGCCTGCCGCTCACACGGATGACGCGCGAGATCAAGATCGCCGCCGGCCTCCTCGTGTGGGCAATCGTGACGGTGCCGTTCTCGTACTGGCCGGGGGGATCGATCGGCCTGCTGACCGACCTCTATATCAAGACCCTGGCGATCTTCCTCCTGATCGCGAACGTGGTGAGCACGGTTGACCGTCTCCGGAAGGTCGCGTGGGCCCTCGCGCTCATGACGATCCCGATCGCGCTGAAGGGGGTCCAGAACTCCCTCGCCGGCGTCTACGTCCACGGCGGCATGGGCCAGACGGTCAAGCGCATCGTCGGCTACGAGGGGGCGCTCACGCTGAACCCGAACGACCTGGCACTCCTGCTGAACCTCATCCTGCCGCTGACGGTCGCGCTCTTACTGCTCACGCCCTCCGCCGCGGCGCGTACCGGTCTCGTCGCCATCGTCGGCCTCCAGGTGGTCGGCATCGTGGTCACGTTCTCGCGGGCCGGCTTCCTGACCCTTGCCGTCACGCTCGTCGTCTGCGCGCTGACCTCCGCCGGGCGACTGGATCGGCGCTGGACCTACACCGTGCTGATCCTGGCCATCGTCTGCCTGCCGCTGCTGCCGGCGGACTACGTGAGCCGCCTGTTCACGATCACCGATATCGATACCGATCCGACGCGCTCGGCTCAGGACCGCTGGGCGCAGCAGATCGCGGCGGTGGGCTACCTCGCGGCCCATCCGCTCATCGGCGCCGGCATCGGCCAGAACGTCCTGGCCATGAACGAGATCCTCGGGCCGGCCTGGCTCATGGTGCACAACGCCTATCTCGAGTACGCGATCGATCTCGGGCTGCCCGGCCTGGCGCTCTTCGTCGCCCTGGTCGCGGCGAGCATTCGGAGCGCCGGCCATGCCGCGCGCATCGCGGCGGTCCGGACGAGCGGGCGCGAGCTGAGCGTGCTGGCCAACGGCATCCGCACGAGTCTCCTGGCGCTGGCGGTCGCGGCCTGCCTTTCTCCGGTCGCCTATCAATTCCACTTCTATTACTTCGCGGGCCTGGCCGTCGCCGCCCTCGCGATCGCCCAAGGCGACGCGGGCGCGGCGGCGCTCGAGCAGGCCGGCGACGGCGATCCGGCATGATTGCGACGGCGCACGACCTGGTCTCGATGGGCCTGCTGCAGCCGGCGCGCCGGCTCTACCGGCTCGCGCGGCCGTCCCTCCGCCAGGCGGCGCTCGCCTCCGGCGAGGGACTGCGCTTCCGCGAGCGGGCTGCCGGCTGGTCCCTGGACCAGCGCCGCGAGTGGATGCTCGCGCGGCTTCGCCAGGCGGTTCGCCGCGCGTGCTGGACGACGCCCTACTACAAAGGGTTGTGCGACGAGATCGGATTCGACCCGCGCAGCAATTTCACGTTCGACGACTTCGCGGCGTTCCCGACGCTCGAGCGCGCGGACGTGCATCGGGCCGGTCCGGCCCTGGTGTCGGTCGCCCTGCGCCCCGAGGAGCTCAAGCCGGACGCGACCGGCGGCTCCACGGGCGTTCCCACCCTGGTGTGGCTCGGGCCGAGCGAGCGGGGCTGGCGCGAGAGCGGGATCGAGCACTACATGCGGCGGATCGGTCTGCCCTCCGGCACGCGCGCGGCGAGCCTCTGGGGCCACCACCTCGATCCCCAGGCCGGCGACAGCCTCGGCGAGCGCGTGCGCGCCTTCGTCGACAACGCGCACGCGCTCGAGTGCTTCCGGCTCTCGCCCTCGGCGCTGGCCGAGTATCACGCGACCCTCGAGCGGTGGCGCCCGCGCTACCTGCTCGCCTACGCGAACGCGCTCGGGGCGCTGGCGGCCGAGGTCGGCGCGCGCGGCTGGCGCCCGAGCTATCCAACGCGGTGCTTCGTGACCGGCGCCGAGAAGCTCACCCCGGCGGTGCGCGAGCTGGTCGAGTCGGTGTTCGGCCGGCCCGTACACGAGCGCTACGGCAGCCGCGACGTCGGCCTGATCGCCTTCCAGACGGACCCGAGCCGGAGCCTCGAGCTCGAAGTCGATTGGGCCAACGTGCTCATCGAGCCGGAGACGCGCGAGCCCGCCGCCCCGATCCTCGTCACGAAGCTCCACGGCGACGGCATGCCGATGCTGCGCTATCGGATCGGCGACGTGGCTCGCTTTCCGGCCGGGAGCCGTCCCGGGCATCCGGTCTTCGCGCTCGAGGAGGTCGTGGGCCGTGAGCTCGACCGGATCTGGCTGCCCGGCGGCCGCTGGATCCACGGCATCGAGTTCCCTCACATGATGAAGGATCATCCCGTCCGCGAGTACCAGATCGTCCAGACCGGCGACGCGAGCGTGACCGTCCGCGTGGTGCCGGCCCCGAGCTTCGGCGAGGACAATCGCGCCGACATTCTCCGGACGCTGCGCGCGAACCTCGACGGGCTTCCCGTGAGCCTCGAGCTCTGCGAAACCCTGCCGCGGACTCGCGCCAACAAGGTGCGTGCCGTCGTGAGCGAGCTCGACGAGCGCCGGCGAGCCGAGCGATGACCGACCGGGACTTCACGCGCGATCGGCAGGTCGCCGCGCTGCAGGCGCCCGGGCGCGCGCACGGGTCGGAAGGCGCCGCCGCGCTCTCGACGCGCCTCGGGCGTCTCGCCGCGCTGCTCGGCTGGAGCGGCGGGGGCAGGGGGCCCTTCGGGAGCGCGATTCCGGCCGGGGCGCGCGTGGTCGTGAAGCCGAACTGGGTGAGCCATCAGAACCGCGGACCGTGGGGGCTCGAGCCGCTCGTCACCAATCCCGCGCTGATCCGCGCCGTCGTCGACGGCGTGCTGGCCGCGAGGCCCTCGCGGGTGATCGTCGGCGACGCGCCCCTGCAGGGCTGCGACTTCGCGCGGCTGATGCGCGACACCGCGCTCGAGCGATGGGCCGCCGAGCTGCAGGCGCGCGAGCCGCGATTCGGGGGGCTGCGGGACTTCCGGCGGACCACGTGCGCCTTTCGCTACGGCGTGCGGATGGCCCGCGAGGATCAGATCCCGGAGTCGGACTTCGTGCTATTCGACCTCGGCGCCGAGAGCCTGCTCGAGCCGATCACCGACACGCGGGGCTCGTTCCGCGTCACCCAGTACGACCCGCGCGAGCTTCGCAAGACGCATGCCCCCGGCCGCCACCGCTATCTCGTCGCGCGAGCGATCGTCGAGGCCGACGTCGTGATCAACGTGCCGAAGCTGAAGACCCACTGCAAGGCCGGGATCACCGGCGCCCTCAAGAACCTGGTCGGCATCAACGGCAACAAGGAGTTCCTGCCTCACCACCGCGTCGGCGGCTCGCGCCACGGCGGCGACTGCTACCCCGGCGGCAGCGTGCTCAAGCGGGCGATCGAGCTCGCGCTCGACCAGTCGAATCTCGCCCACGCGCCGGGAGCTCGCGCGCTCGCGTGGAGCGCGACCGGCGACGTCCTCGGCCGCCTCTTGCAGCGGATGGGCGACCAGATCGGCGTCGAGGGCGCGTGGTCGGGCAACGACACGGTCTGGCGGACCTGCCTCGACCTGAACCGGATCCTTCACTACGGCCGGCCCGATGGGACGCTCGCCGAGACGGCGCAGCGCCGCGTGCTGCACGTCGTGGACGCGATGGTCGCCGGCCAGGGCGACGGTCCGCTGGCCCCGGAGCCGCTGGATCTGGGGCTGCTGCTCGGCGGCGGCAACCCGGCCGCGGTCGACTGGGTCGGCGCCCACCTGCTCGGCTACGATCCGCGCCGCGTCGCGCTCACGCGCGAGGCGTTCGGGCGCTTCCACTGGCCGCTCGCCGCGTTCGAGTCCGACGAGATTCGCCTGACCGGCGATCTCGAGGACGAGGCGGGATCGCTGGCCGGCGCGCTCGGCGGGGCACACTCGGTGAAGCACCCGCCGGGCTGGCGCGATTCGGCGGCCGCGCCGCTGGCCGTTGCGGGACCGGCGCCCCGACGGCCGAGGCGCGCCTCTGAATCCGGGGTGGACCGGTGATGCGCGCAACGCTCGCGCGGCGGGTCGTCTGGCTCGCGTCGGCGAAGGCGGTGGCCTTCGGGCTCGGCTTCGCCCTGCCGCTCATCCTCGTGCGCAGCCTGAGCCAGGCCGAGTTCGGCCTGTATAAGCAGATGTTCCTCCTCGTCAACACGGCGATGACGATCCTCCCGCTCGGCTTCGCGATGAGCGCCTTCTACTTCCTGCCTCGATGCCAGGACGCCCCCGGACGGGTGGCCTTCAACATCGCGCTGTTCCACCTGATCGTCGGAGGCCTGACCGGGCTCGCGCTGCTGGCGTGCCCGGGACTTCTCGCGATGATCCTCGGCGGTCACGAGCTCGTGGCCCACGCCCACGGCCTGGCGCTGCTCGTCTTCCTGGCCGTCGCCACGTCCGTGCTCGAGATCGTCACGGTGGCGAACGGCGAGGTCGCCCTGGCCGCGCGCCTGATCGTCGCCACGTACCTGGTCAAGACGCTGCTCCTCCTGGGCGCCGCGTGGCTAGCCCCGTCGATCGAGGCGCTCATCACCGCCGCGACGCTCAACTATCTGCTGCAGGCGGCGCTCCTCGCCTGGTACCTCGGCTCGCGGTTCCCGCGGTTCTGGACCGTGGCCGACTGGCCGATGATGCGCGCGCAGCTCGGCTACGCGCTGCCGCTCGGCGCGGCAGCGATGCTCTCGATGGCCCAGCTCGACCTGCACAGCTACTTCGTCGCGCGCTCGTTCGACACCGCCACATTCGCGATCTACGCGGTCGGCTGCTTCCAGCTGCCGCTCCTCTACATCGTCAACGACTCGGTCGGCGCCGTGATGATCCCGGCGGTCAACCGGCTCCAGCTCGAGAACCAGCCGCGCGAGATCGTTCGGCTCGTCGCCCGGATGATGCGCACGCTCGCGGCGCTGTACTTCCCGCTCTACGCGGGCCTGCTCGTCACCGGGCGCGAGTTCGTCACCGTGCTCTTCACCGAGAGCTACCGCGGGAGCTGGCCGATCTTCGCGGTGAACCTGACCCTGATCCCGCTCTGTATCCTCACCGCGGCCTGCGACCCCGTGCTGCGCGCCTATCCGGCGTACACGTCGCTCCTCGTTCGGATCCGCGTCGTACTGGTCGCGGCGATGGTCGTCGGGCTCTGGGTCGTGACGGCGCGCCACTGGCTGCTCGGCGCGATCGTCGTCATGGTGGGCGTCAGCGTGATCGACCGCCTCACCGTGAGCGCGCTGCTCGCCCGCGTGCTCGAGGTGTCGTGGCGCGACCTGGTGCTCTTCCGCGACATCGCGAAGCTGGCGGCGGCCGCGGCGTTCGGCGGCGCGGCGGCCGCGCTCGTGCGCGTGCTCGTCGCGGGGGCGGGCCCGCTCGCCGTGCTCGCCGCCTGCGCGGCGGCGCTGGGGACTGTCTACGTCGCGTCGGTGGCGGCGCTCGGCGTCCCCACGGCGGCCGAGCGCGCGGCCCTCCGCCGGCGGGCGCTCGCGGTCCTGCTCCGCTTCGGATCCGATCTGCGCGAGCCGGCCCTCGGCGAGGTCGCGGTTCGCCGGGAGCGCACGAGGTTCGAGCCGTGAGGATCGCGGTCGTGGCGCCGAGCCTCGACATCGTCGGCGGCCAGTCGATCCAGGCCGAGGCGCTCTGCGCCGGCCTGCGTCAGGCGGGCTACGAGGTCGACTTCGTGCCGATCAACCCGCGGTTTCCGCGCGGGCTCGGCTGGCTTCGGCGCTGCCCGTACGCCCGGACCCTGTTGAACCAGGCGCTCTACCTGCCGAGCCTCCACCGGCTGCGCGAGGCCGACGTCGTCCACGTCTTCTCGGCCTCCTACTGGTCGTTTCTGATCGCCGTCGCGCCCGCGCTCCTGGCCGCGCGGCGCTTCGGCAAGCGGATATTGCTGAACTACCACAGCGGCGAGGCCGCGGACCACCTCGAGCGCTGGGGCGCTCTCGTTCATCCCTGGCTGGCGCTCGCCCACGAGATCGTCGTGCCCTCCGAGTATCTGCGCGCGGTGTTCGCGCGGCACGGCTACCCGGTGCGCGCGGTGCCGAATCTCGTGGACACGACGCGATTCCGGTACCGGGACCGGATGCCGCCGCACGCGCGCTTCCTGTCGGCCCGGAACCTCGAGCCCTACTACCGCGTGGACGTCACGCTCGAGGCGTTCGCGCTGGTGAGAGAGCGATTCCCGCTGGCGACCCTGACGATCGTCGGGGACGGCTGCGAGCGGGGCCGCCTCGTCCGCCGGGCGGCCGCCCTCGGCGAGCGCGGCATCCGGTTCGTCGGCCGGGTCAATCCAGCTGAGATGCCGACCCACTACGAGGCCGCCGACGTCTTCGTCAACTCGTCGATCGTCGACAATCAGCCGCTGTCGGTGCTCGAGGCATTCGCCGCGGGGCTACCGGTGGTCTCGACCGCGACGGGAGACATCGGGGCGCTCGTGCGCGACGGGGAGACCGGGCTGGTCGTCCCGCCCGATGATCCGGCCGCCACGGCCAAGGCGCTGACGGTCATCCTCGAGTATCCGGTCCGCGCCCTGCGGATGGCGCGTCAGGCGCGCTTCGAGGTCGAAGCGTTCACGTGGGCGCGGCTGCGCGATCAATGGGTCGCCGCCTACGCGGGGGTGCCGGCGTGATCGGGCGGCTCGCGCGCACCGGGACCGACGAGCTGATCTGCCGCGGCCGTCAGGAGGCCTCGAAGCTCCTCGAGCGCGCGGGCGTGATCGCGCGCGTCGGGCTCGGATCCACACACGGCGTGACGCTCGAGCGCTTCCGCGCCGTCGCCCCGCGGCGTTTCTTCGACGGCGCGGTGAGCGGCGACACGCCGAGGCTCCTGATCGACCGGATGCCGGCCGTGCGCGACGAGATCGTGACGGGAGCCGAGGCGGCGTGTCGCGGCCGCTTCGATCTGCTCGGCTACGAGGGCCTGTCGTTCGGCGATCCGGTGGACTGGAGCCTCGATCCGGTCTCCGGTCGCCGCGCGCCCCGCAAGCACTGGAGCCGGCTCGACCCGCTCGACCGGAACACGGTCGGCGACAGCAAGGTCATCTGGGAGCTGAACCGCCACCAGTGGATGGTGCGGCTCGGGCAGGCCTACGGCCTGACCGGCGAGCTCCGCTACGCCCGCGCCTTCGCCGAGTACATAACGCAGTGGATCGACGCGAATCCGCCCGGGATCGGGATCAACTGGGCGAGCAGCCTCGAGGTCTCGTTCAGGCTGATCGCGTGGTGCTGGGCGCTGCTGCTGCTCCGGGGCGCGCCGGTGCTGTCACGAGCGCTCTTCGACCGGATCGTGCGCGCGCTCTGGGCCCACGCCGCGCACGTGGAGCGCTACCTCTCGTACTACTTCTCGCCGAACACGCATCTCACCGGCGAGGCTCTCGGGCTCGTCTACGCCGGGTCGATCTTCCCGGAGCTGCCGCGCGCCGCCCGCTGGCGCGAGCTCGGCACGCGGATCCTGCTGGAGCAGAGCGCGCGCCACATCCTGGACGACGGCGTCTACTTCGAGCTGTCGACCGGCTACCAGCGGTACACGCTCGAGTTCTACCTGCACCTGCTGATACTGAGCACGCGCAACGGTCGGCCGCTTCCGCCGGCGGTCGCCGAGCGCGTGGGCCGGATGCTCGACTTCCTGCTGGCCATCCGGTGCCCCGACGGCTCGATGCCGCAGATCGGGGACGCCGACAGCGGGACGCTCGTGCCGCTCGCGCGGCGCGCCCAGGACGACGTCCGCGGCGTGCTCGCGACCGCCGCCGTCGTCTTCGGCCGCGCCGACTGTGCGTGGGCGGCCGGCGCCGCGGCGCCCGAGGTGCTCTGGCTGCTGGGCCCGGCCGGGCTCGAGGCCTTCGACTCGCTCCGGCCGGCACCGCCGGCCGGACCGCCCTCGCGCCTCTTCGCGCACGGCGGTTACGCGGTCATGCGGAGCGGGTGGGCGCCGGACGCTCATCAGCTGATCTTCGACGTGGGGCCGCTCGGCTGTCCGGTGAGCGGCGGGCACGGCCACGCCGATCTCCTGAGCGTGCAGTGCGCGGTCTTCGGCGAGCCCTATCTCGTCGACGCCGGTACCTACTGCTACGCCGGCGATCTCGTGAGCCGCCGCTATTTCCGCTCGACGGCCGCGCACAGCACGGTGGTGGTGGACGGCGCGTCCCAGGCGGCGCCGGCCGGACCGTTCCGCTGGGCGGCGCGGCCGGAGGCGCGGCTCCTCGACTGGCGGTCGACGCCGGATCTCGACTGCGCGGAGGGCCATCACCGCGCGTACGTCGAGCTGGCCTGCGGCGGCGTCGTCCATCGGCGTCGCGTGGTCTTCGTCAGGGGCGCCTACTGGGTCGTCGTCGACGACCTCGAGGGCGAGGGCGAGCACCAGGTCGAGCTCCAGTTCCAGTTCGCGCCGCTCGAGGTGCAGGTCGACCCGACCTTGTGGGCGCGCGCGCGCGGGCGAACCGGGAGCGAGCTGCTGGTGCGCCCGTTCGCGAGCGTCGCGCTCAAGGCGAGCGTGCACAGCGGCGAGCTCGATCCGCTTCGCGGCTGGGTCTCGCCGGTCTACGGGCGGCGGGAGCCCGCGCCGCTCCTGGTCTACTCCACCGTCACGACCTTTCCCCTTCGCGTGCTGACACTGCTCCTGCCGAGCCGCGGTCCGCGCGCGTCGGCGCCCTCGGTGTCGTCGGTGGCCGGCGCCGACGGCGAGCCCATCGGCCTCGTGCTCGAGGCCACGGGCGAGCGCCTCGCGTTCGGTGAGCACGGACGGCCGGAGATTCGCAACCACGCGATACCGGCGGCGCGCGACCCCGAGCCGCCGGCGACGTGGACAACGAGCGGTGAGCCATGATCTGGATGGCGGTTCTCGGCCTCGGTCTCGTCGTCGTCTTCGTCTCGTACGGCGGCTACGCGCTGTGGGTGGCGTGGCTCGCGCGCGTGCGACCCGTGCCGACGGCCGCGCGCTATCTGCCGGACGCGCTCCTGCCCAGCGTCACCTGCGTGATGGCGGCTTCGAACGAAGCCGTGCTCATTCGTCACAAGCTCCGGGGACTCACGCGGCAGGACTACCCGGCGGACAAGTTCGCGATCATCGTCGTGAGCGATGGATCGACCGACGCCACTGACGCCATCGTGCGCGCCTGGGCCCGTCGCGATCGCCGCATCCGCCTCTTGCGCACGGAGCGGCGCAGCGGCAAGCCGACCGCGCTGAACCTGGCGCGCTCTCACATCGCGAGCGACGTCACGGTGCTCATGGACGTCCGCCAGTCGCTCACGCAGGGGGCGATCCGCGAGCTCGTGGCGCACCTCGCCGACCCCGGCGTCGGTGTCGTCTCCGGGGACCTGCGGATGAAGGGCGACGCGTACTGGACGTACGAAAGGTTCGTGCGCAAGTGCGAGTCACGCTCCGGATCGATGGTGCAGGTCACCGGCTCGCTCTACGCGGTGCGGACGGCGGATCTGCCGGAGATCCCCCCGGACATGATCCTCGACGACGTGTACGTGCCGCTGAAGATCGCGCTGAGCGGCCGGCGGATCGTCATGGCCGAGGGCGCCGGCAGCCTGGACGTCGCTACCCGCTCGGCGAGCGACGAGTTCGTGCGCAAGGTGCGGACGCTCGCCGGGCTCGTCCAGATCTGCCACTGCTTCGAGGGATGCCTCAATCCGGCGAAGAACCCGGTCTGGGGACGCTTCGTGCTGCACAAGCTCTCGCGGCTGGCCTGCCCGTACGGTCTACTCCTGGTGCTCGCGGGCGCCGCGATGGCCGAGGGCCTCGGCTACGGCACGGCGATCGTGAGCGGCGTCGGGGTCGGCCTCGTCGGCCTCACGCGGTGGCCCGGGCCCTCGCCGCGTCTGGTGACCCTGGTCCGATCGTTCCTGGCGCTCAACCTGGCGGCCCTCTGGGCGATGCCGTCCTACTACCTCAGGCGCACTTCAGTGACGTGGCGACGGGTTGAGGTCGACCGTACATGAGCCCGCGACGCCTCCGCGTGCACGTCGTCACCGAGGACGACCCGTTCGCCGAGCTGCCGCAGGACCGGGTCCAGCTCCTGGCCATCGACATCACGCCCATGGGGTATCGCCTCGTATGATTCCCTGTCTGCACTCCTGGGAATTCGACCCCGACCAGCCGCGCGTTGGCCGCGCGGGCCGGATGCGGACGGCTCGCCACTACGTGAGCCTCTCGCGCACCCTGCCGCGCATCCGGCGACTCATCGGGTGGCTCGAGGGCGCCGGCGCCAGCTTCATGACGGCGCGCGACTTCGTCGAGCGCGTCGCAGCGCAGGCGCGGTCGCCGCGCGCGGTGGGACCATGAGGGCCGGCGCGCTGGAGAAGCTCTCGGACTGGGACGTCTACCGGTTCGGCCTCGAGGTCGGGGCCCGGACGCTGCCCCTCGCGCCGCGCGACGCGCTCAAGCGGCTCGTCCTGCCCGTCGAGTACATCCGCTGCGCCGAATTCCGCTACGTGCTCGAGCACCTCGACGTCGCCGCGGATCATCAGGTCCTCGACATCGGGAGCCCGAAGCTCTTGTCGCTGTTCCTGGCTGCGCGCGTCGGCGCCCGCGTGTGGGCGACCGACCTCGTCGACTATTTCTTCCCGGCGTACGCCGCCTACGCGGCGTGCGTGCTCGGTGGGCACCGCGAGCGCTTCCGCATGGAGACGCAGGACGCCCAGGGGCTCACGTACGAGGACGGCGCCTTCGACCGGGTCTTCTCCGTCTCGGTCGTCGAGCACATTCCGGGCGACGGCGACGTCGCCGCGATGCACGAGATCGCGCGCGTGCTCCGGCCAGGCGGCCTCGTCTGCCTCACGGTGCCCTGGAGCGACCGCGGATATGTCGAGGAGTTTCAACGCCCGGACTCAGACGCCTACTGGGTGAAGCCGGGCGATGGGGAGCCGGTGTTCTATCAGCGGGCCTACGACCGCGACTCGCTGCGCAAGCGTCTGCTGGGCCATCACCGTCTCGACGTGGTCGACGTGAGCTTCTGGGGCGAGCGTCGGATCGCGGTCGAGGACGCGATCCTCAGCCGTCGCCTGCCGCGCCTGGCCCGGTACGCGATGCTCCCCGCTCACTTCGCGCTCAACCGCCTCTTCCTGCGCCGGCTCGGAGAAGCGGAGCCCTCGCGCAAGAAGGTCGCGTGCGTGACCATGCGCCGGCGGGCGACCTGAGGGGGCGCTGACCATGTGCGGCATCGTCGGCATCGTCGGCCTGAACTCGCGCGAGCCCGTGGACGAGACGCGCCTGAAGATCGCGCGAGACGTCCTGCGCCACCGCGGGCCCGACGGCGAGGGACTCTGGAGCGAGGGGCCGGTAGGGCTCGGCTTCCGGCGGCTCGCGATCATCGACGTCGAGGGCGGCGCCCAGCCGATGCCCAACGAGGACGGCAGCGTGTGGGTCGTCTTCAACGGCGAGATCTACAATCACGCCGCGCTCCGGCCGTGGCTCGAGGCGCGCGGCCATCGCTATCGCACGCGCAGCGACACGGAGACGATCGTGCACCTCTACGAGGAAGAGGGCGAGCGCTGCGTGGAGCGGCTGCAGGGCATGTTCGCGTTCGCCGTGTGGGACCGCGCGCGACGGCGGCTGCTCCTCGCGCGCGACCGGCTCGGGATCAAGCCGCTCTACTACGCGCTGACCGATCGCGAGCTGGTCTTCGCCTCCGAGATCAAGGCGATCCTGGCATCGGGCGCCCTGCCGGCGGCGCTCAACACCGCAATCGTCCCCGAGTTCCTCGCCAACCGGTACGTGGCCGGCACCGAGACGTTCTTCCGCGGGGTGACGAAGCTCCTGCCCGGACGCACCCTGACCTGGTCGGCGGAGGCGGGCCTGTGCGAGCGCCGCTACTGGAGCTTGCCGGCCGAGATGGACGGCGCCGGCTTGAGCCTGGGGGAGGCCGCGGCCGGGACCCGGGCCGGCCTCGAGGCCGCCGTGCGCAGCCACCTCATGAGCGACGTGCCGCTCGGGCTCTTCCTCTCGGGCGGGCTCGACTCGAGCGCGCTGGCCGGGCTGATGTCACGGATGGTCCCGGGACGGATCCGGACGTTCTCGGTGGGCCTGCCCGACGCCGACTCGAACGAGCTCGACTACGCGCGGCTCGTGGCGCGCGCCGTCGGCTCCGCGCACCGCGAGGTGGTGGTGACATCCGGCGAGTTCTTCGACGCCCTGCCACGGCTCATCCGGCACGAGGACGAGCCGATCGCGTTCACGTCGAGCGTGCCGCTCTACTTCGTCTCGCGCCTGGCGGCCGAGGACGTGAAGGTGGTGCTGACGGGCGAGGGCGCCGACGAGCTGTTCCTCGGCTATCACCGGTACCGGATCACGCACTGGAACGACCGCGCGGGTCGCGTCTACGGCACGCTGGCGCCGTCGGGCCTGCGCCGGAGCGTCCGCCGCTCGCTCGGCCGGCTGCCGCGGCGGCTCGGACGCTACGCGGCGCGGACGTTCCTCGCGCTCGAGTCCGACCCGCGCCACCTCTTCTGCGAGAACTTCGCGGTCTTCCCGACCGCCCTCCAGCGAGAGCTTCTGGCCGATCCCGAGCTGCTCGCCGTGCGCGATCCGTACGCCGCAGCGCTCGAGCGGTACGCGGCGGCGCCGGGCGGTGATCTCGATCGGATGAGCCACGCGGATCTGCAGACCTACCTCGTCGAGCTCCTGATGAAGCAGGACCAGATGAGTATGGCGGCCTCGATCGAGAGCCGGGTGCCCTTCCTCGACCACGAGTTCGTCGAGCGCGTCGCCGGGATGCCCGGCCGCCTCAAGCTCCGCGGCTGGCAGACCAAGGCCGTGCTGCGCGCGGCCGTCCAGGACGTCGTGCCTCGCGAGATCCTCGCCCGGCGCAAGATGGGCTTTCCGGTGCCAGTGGGCCGCTGGCTGCGGGGCCCCTTCCGGCCCCTGGTCAACGAGCTCGTGCTCGGACCGCGCGCGCTCGGCCGCGGGCTCTTCGATCCGGGCGCGTTGCGCCGGCTCACCGAATCGCACCGCGCCGGCGCCGCCGATCACGGCGATCGCCTGTGGCTCCTCATCAACCTCGAGCTCTGGCAGCGCATGTTCCTCGACGGCGAGGACGCCGCCGGCATCATGGACAGTCTCGGGGCGTCATGCGCCTGATCTGGGTGAAGGTCGGGGGCCTCTGGCCGGTCAACACGGGCGGCCGCATCCGCAGCTTTCACATGCTGCGCGAGCTCTCCCGCCGTCACGCGGTGACGCTCCTCACGACTCACGGCCCCTCGGAGGATCCGCGACTGCTCGCGGCGGCACTCCCGGAATGCGAGGTCGTCTCGATTCCCTGGGCCCTGGCCAAGCGCGGCAGCGCCCGCTTCGCGCTGGCGCTCGTCCGGTCGTGGCTCTCGTCGCTGCCGGTCGATCTCTACAAGGCGCGGGTCCCGGCGCTCCGGCGCGAGGTCGAGCGAAGGCTGGCATGCGGGGGAGTCGATCTGGTCGTCGCCGACTTTCTGCTGGCCGCGCCGAACCTCGCGTGCACCGCCGCGCCCCCGACCGTGCTGTTCGCCCACAACGTCGAGCACGTGATCTGGCAGCGGCTCGGCGAGGTGGAGCGCCGCGCCTGGCGGCGGATCTTGCTGTCGCTCGAGAGCCGCAAGATGCGCCGCTACGAGGCGCGCGCGTGCGCGCAGGCGCGCCTGACGATCGCGGTGTCGGACGCCGACCGCGAGCTCTTGGCCGCCGCCGCGCCGGGCGCCAGCGTCCGCGCGGTGCCGACGGGTGTCGACATCGACTACTTCGCTCCCGACGGCGTCGCGGAGGTCCCGGGCCGGCTCGTGTTCACCGGATCGATGGACTGGTACCCGAACGAGGACGGCATCGCCCACTTCATCGAGGCGGTTCTGCCGCGCGTCCGCCGCGAGGTGCCGGCGGCCACCCTGACGGTGGTCGGCCGCAACCCGTCGGACCGTCTCCGCGACGCCGCGGCGGCGGCCGGCGTGCGCGTCACCGGTCTCGTGGACGACGTGCGGCCGCACATGGCAGAGGCGGCCGTGTACGTCGTGCCGCTCCGGATCGGCGGCGGGACCCGGCTCAAGATCTTCGAGGCGCTCTCGATGGCCAAGGCGGTCGTCTCGACCGCGGTGGGGGCCGAGGGCCTGCCGCTGGCGCCGGGCCGGCATTTCCTGCAGGCCGACGAGCCCGCCGCATTCGCCGAGGCCGTGACCTCGCTCCTGCGCGATTCGGCCCGACGCCGCGCGATCGGCGCCGCGGGCCGCCGCCTGGTCGAGGAGCGGTACTCGTGGTCGAAGGTCGTCGACGAATTCGAAAAGCAATGCGGGGAGGTGCTTCGTCATGCGAGTTAGCGTGTTCGGTCTCGGGTACGTGGGGTGCGTGACGGCGGCTTGCCTGGCGAAGGCCGGCCACGCGGTCGTGGGGGTGGACATCAATGCGGAGAAGGTCGCGATGATCAACGCCGCGACCCCGCCGATCGTCGAGCCCGGGCTCCCCGATCTCCTGCGCGAGGTGGTGGGGACCGGCCGCCTGCGGGCGACGACCTCCAGCGACCACGCGGTCGCCGAGTCCGACCTCTCGCTGATCTGCGTCGGCACGCCCAGCCGCGCCAACGGCCGCCTCGACGTCGACGCCGTCGTCCGGACCGGCCAGAGCATCGGCCAGGCGGTGCGCAAGCGCGCCGAGCCGCACACGGTGGTGCTGCGCAGCACGGTGCTGCCGGGCACGGCCGAGCAATACCTCGTGCCGGCCCTGCTCGCCGGCGCCGGCGGGCGGGCGGCAACCCGACTTGCGGTGAACCCGGAGTTCATGCGCGAGGGCTCGTCGCTGAGCGACTTCGCCAGGCCGCCGATGACGTTGGTCGGCTGCGGCGATCCGGCGACGGCGTCGCTCCTGCGCCTGCTCTACGAGAGCGTCCAGGCCCCGTTCGTGCACACCTCGATCCGCACCGCGGAGATGGTCAAGTACGCCGCGAACGCGTACCACGCGCTCAAGGTGTGCTTCGCCAACGAGATGGCCGACGTCTGCGCCGCGCTCGGGGCGGACGGCAACGAGGTCATGCGCGTGTTCGCCTTGGACCGAAAGCTCAACGTGTCCGAGGCGTATCTGAGGCCCGGCTTCGCTTTCGGCGGCTCGTGTCTGCCGAAGGATCTGCGCGCGCTGCTCCACGCCGCCCGCGCCGCCGACGTGTCGACGCCGGTGCTTGGATCGATCCTGCCCTCGAACGAGGGGCAGGTGCGCCGCGGCGTCGACGCGGTGCTGGCCTCGCGGCGCCAGCGCATCGGGGTGGTCGGCCTGTCCTTCAAGGCGGGGACCGACGATCTCAGAGAAAGCCCGATGGTCGGGCTCGTCGAGACCCTGATCGGCAAGGGCTGCGACGTCCGGATCCTCGACCGCAACGTCGCGACCGCGCGTCTGGTCGGCGCCAACCGCCGCTACATCGAGGGAGAGATCCCGCACATCGCGGCCCTGATGTGCCCGGGCGCCGAGGCCCTCCTGGCCCACGCCGAGGTCATCGTGATCGGCAACGCGTGCGAGGACGCGGCGGAGGTGCTGGCCGGCGTCCGGCCCGAGCACGTGACCGTCGATCTCACGCGAGGCCACGCGACGCGTGCGGCGGCGTCGCGGGCCGGTGGGGGAAGCTGACGGATGCCGTCGGCGGCGCGAGGGATCGCGGTCGCCTCGCTGCTGCTCGTCCATGCCGCCTGGGCCGCCGGCCCGGGGGAAGGACCGGCGGTCGCGCAGCCGCCGGCGGCCGTCGTCGACACCGCGGCGGTCGAGCCGTCAGGTCGCGCCATCGCCGTGCCGAGCGGCGGCGACCTGCAAGCGGCGCTCGATAGCGCCCGACCGGGGGACGTCGTCACCCTCGAGCCCGGCGCCGTCTATCGAGGGCCGTTCACCCTGCCGAAAAAGTCGGGATCGGGCTGGATCGTGGTGCGGACCGGCGGCGACGCGAGGGCGGCCACGGCCCTGCCCCGGATCGATCCCGGCCAGGCCCCGAAGCTGGCCAAGCTCGTGGCGGCGTCGGGATCGGTCGTGAAGACCGCGCCCGGCGCCCATCACTATCGCCTCAGCGGCCTGGAGATCCGGCCGACCGAGGGCGCCTTCGTCCACAACCTGATCGAGATCGGATCCGCCGAGACGTCGACCGAAGACCTGCCACACCACGTGATCGTCGAGCGCTGCCTCCTTCGCGGCGACCCGCGCCGAGGGGCCCGCCGCGGCGTCGCGCTCAACGGCGCGCACGCTGCGGTGATCGATTCCTACATCGCGGACATCAAGGAAGTGGGCGCTGACTCCCAGGCCATCGCGGGCTGGAACGGGCCCGGCCCGTTCCAGATCGCCAACAACTACCTCGAGGGCGCCGGCGAGAACGTCATGTTCGGCGGCGTCGATCCGTCGATCCGCGATCTCGTGCCCTCGGACATCGAGATCCTCCGCAACCACGTGGCCAAGCCCCTGGCCTGGAAGGCGGACGCGCCCTCGTACGCGGGCACCCCGTGGACCGTCAAGAACCTCTTCGAGCTGAAGAACGCCCGCCGCGTGCGCGTCGAAGGCAATCTCTTCGAGCACAGCTGGGTCCAGGCGCAGATCGGCTTCGCGATCGTCCTGACCGTGCGCAATCAGGACGGGCGCGCGCCGTGGTCGGTCGTCGAGGACGTGACCTTCGCCAACAACGTGATCCGGGGCGCGACCTCCGGCGTCAACATCCACGGCCGCGACAACAACCACCCGAGCCAGCCGACGCGGCGCATCGCGATCAGGAACAACCTGTTCGCCGACATCGGCGGCCCGCACTGGGGCGGCGAGGGACGGCTCTTCCAGATCGTCGACGGCACCAGCTCGGTCGTCATCGAGCACAACACGGCGCTCCACATCGGCACCATCATCACCGCCGAAGCGGCGCCGCACCGCGGCTTCGTCTTCACCGACAACATCGTCGCCCACAACACCTACGGCATCACGGGCACCGGCGTCGGCATCGGGACCCAGGCCCTGGACGCGCTCTTCCCCGGCGCGGTGGTACGGCGCAACGTCATCGTGGGCGGAAGCTCGGCCCAGTATCCGCGCGACAACTTCTTCGTGCGCTCGTGGGCGCAGGTCAAGTTCGAGGACCTGGCCCAGGGACGGGTTCGCCTGACGGATGCCAGCCCCTTTCGCCGCGCCGGCCTGGACGGGACCGACGTCGGTGTCGACGCCAGCGCCCTGACGCAGACCATCCGTCCGGGAGGAGATGGCCGCCGATAAAGCGATGATCGCGAGGGACAAGGTTGCGGCATTCTTGCTCGCTCACCGAGGCCGCGCCTTCTGCGAACGGTGCCTGGGCCACGCCGTCGGGATCGACCCGTCGACGGGGCACCGCGCCGCGACTCGGATCGCGCGTGCCGGCGGGTTCGTCAGGGAGTACGAAGTCTGCTCCGAGTGCGGCGAGAGCCGCCTGGTGACGCGAGCGCCCGCCTGAGTTCCTCCGGACTTTCCCGCGCCCCATCACAGGGGTTTCCCGCATTGAGACTCGGCAGCTCGACAGATAACGTAGACGCTGGGGCGTCGAGGCTCCCGAGGAGCCGTAACGTTTGGTGGCGACAGTAGCCGGTCGGCGAGCTGAATCCCCCGTTGAGGTCGGCGAGGCGCGCCGCATGGCGTGGCCCTCGCTGGCATGGCTCTGGTGGAGGCTCGTCGCCCTCACCGGTGTCTACTTCGCCGCCGGAAAGATCGGCCTGTCGCTCGCGTTCGTCCACGCCAGCGCGACGGCGGTATGGCCCCCGACCGGCATCGCGCTGGCGGCCCTCCTGCTGTACGGATTCCCGGTGTGGCCGGCGATCTTCCTCGGGGCGTTCCTGGTGAACGTGACGACGGCCGGATCGGTCGCCTCGTCGCTGGGCATCGCCACCGGCAACACCCTCGAGGCGGTCATCGGCGCCTGGCTCGTGAATCGCTGGGCCGGCGGGCGCGAGGTCTTCCTCCACGCCCGGGGCTTCTTCGCGTTCGCCGCGCTGGCGGGCGGCGCGGGTACGGCGGTGAGCGCGACCTTTGGTGTCACGAGCCTGGCACTCTCCGGATACGCGAGCTGGTCGCGCTTCGGCGAGATCTGGCTGACGTGGTGGCTCGGCGACATGGCCGGTGCGCTCGTGCTGGCGCCGGTCCTGTTCCTGTGGGCCACGGGTCGGGACAAGCCGCTCGCGCGACTGGCCGTGCCGGAGCTCGCGCTCGCGCTCGCGTCGGTCGTCCTCGTGGGCGGCGTCGTGTTCGACGGGCTCGGACCGGCGTGGGCGCGCGGCTATCCCCTCGAGTTCCTCTGCATCCCGCCGCTCGTCTTCGCGGCGTTCCGGTTCGGCCAGCGCGAGGCGGCGACGTGCGTGGCGCTGCTCGCACTCCTGGCGATCCTCGGAACGCTGGCGGGGCACGGGCCGTTCGCGCGAGACTCCCAGAACGAGTCGCTCCTGCTGCTCCAGGCCTTCCTGATGACGCTCACGATCGTGACGATCCCGCTGGCGGCCGTGGTGCGCGAGCACGAGCGCAGCGAAGCGGCCCTCGCGCGCACCGCGGCCATCGTGGCCTACTCCGACGACGCGATCATCGGCAAGACGCTGGACGGGATCATCACCTCGTGGAACGAGGGCGCCGAGCGCCTCTACGGCTACACGGCCGCCGAGGCGATCGGGCGGCCGATCACGCTGATCATCCCGCGCGAGCTGAGCCACGAGCTGCCCGAGATCCTCGAGCGGCTCCGGCGGGGCGAGCGGGTCGAGCACTTCGAGACGTTGCGGGTCGCGAAGAACGACCGTCACATCGACGTCTCGGTCACGATCTCGCCGGTGCAGGACACGAGCGGCCGGATCATCGGCGCCTCGTCGATCGCCCGCGACATCACGCACCGAAAGCGTATCGAGGCGACGAAGCGCGAGCGGGACACCTTGCGGTCGGTCGCGAGCCTGGCGGCGGGAGCGGCGCACGAGATCAACAACCCGCTCGCGGTCGTCCTGGGCCACGCCCAGCTCATGGCCGAGGAGGTCGTCGGCCCGGCGCGCCAGCGGATCGGGGAGATCCTCGAGGCGATCGATCGCATCCGCGCCATCGTGGCCCGCATGCGGCACCTGACGCGCGTCGAGCTCCTCGAGGACACTCCCGGGCTTCCCCCGATCCTGGATCTCAGACGATCCAGCGAGCCGGAAACGGAGGCGCCGGCGAACCCGCCCGGAGAGCTGCCGCCGGCCGGCGACTGGCTCGTCATCGTCGCGCGCGATGGGCCGGCGCGCTACAAGAGCGTCCAGAACACGTTCGCCGGGGCGGCCACCGAGGTGGTCGTCGATCGCCGGATGGGCGAGCGCCGGCGCGCCGGCTCCGACGCCTCGGGCGGTCGACGTCGAGGGAACCGGCGTCAGCGCGATATCAGCGGTGATCTCCGGACGCGTGGCTGGGCGCTGGTGGCGCGGTTGGTGAGTCGCATCGCCCCCGGAGCGCTGTCAGATTCCTGAAACGGACTGTCAGGCGGCCGACTCCGTTCGGCCTTCGTCGGCGCGGTGCGCGGCCGATGTGCGTGTCGGCGCCCTCGACTCGATGCGACGCAATTTCCAGATCTTCAGCCGTCCCGCGGTTCCGCGTCGCGCGCCTGGCATCATCGATGCTGGCCGTGTTCCTCGGAAGGCCGTCACGGTGACCAGTGGTCAAGAGAGAGAGACGCCGAGGAGATTTCATGGAGCCTGAGCCGTTTCGCGACGCCGGGATCCTGATCGTCGACGACGAGCGGTCAATGGTACGCCTCCAGGAGGAGCTGCTCGCGCACGCCGGCTACACGAATCTTCGGAGCACGAGCGATTCGCGCGAGGTCTTGGGACTCTGCGCCGCATTCCAGCCCGATCTGATCTTGCTGGATCTGCGGATGCCCAATCTCGACGGCATCGAGGTGCTCAGGCGGCTCAAACCGCAGCGGGCGGAGGCCTATCTGCCGGTGCTCGTCCTGACGGCCGACGTCTCGCGCGAGAGCAAGCGGGCGGCGCTCGAGGCCGGCGCCAGCGATTTCGTCATCAAGCCCTTCGAGCAGATCGAGCTGCTCCTACGCGTGCGCAATCTCCTCGAGATGCGGTTTCTCCATCAGGACCTGCGGCGCCAGAACGAGGATCTGGAGCTCCGCATCCAGGAGCGCACGCGTCAGCTGCTCGAGGCGGAGAAGCTGGCGACGATGGGAAATCTGCTCGCCGGCGTCGCGCACGAGCTCAACAGCCCGCTGTCGGTCATCCTCGGGCAGGTCGGACTGTTCGCGCCCAGCGGCGTCGACCCGAACGCGCGCACCCGGATCAAGGACATCGGCGAGGCCGCCGACCGCTGCGTGCGGATCGTCCGGAGCTTCCTGACGATGGCCCGTCGCCACCCGCCGGAGCGGGGCCACGTGTCGCTCAATCACCTCTTGCGCGACGCGGTGGAGCTCCTGGCCTTCGAGCTGCGGATCGCCAACATCGAGGTGGGCTTCGATCTCGCGAAGGATCTGCCGCTCGTCTGGGCCGACGCGCACCAGCTCAAGCAGGTCGTGGTGAACCTCGTGACGAACGCCCGCCAGGCGGTCCAGGACGCCGCGCCGCCGCGCCGGTTGACCCTGCGGACGCGCCCTGACGCGCAAGGGCAGAAGGTGCGCATCGAGGTCGCCGACAGCGGCCCGGGGATTCCGCGCGAGATCAGGGCCCGGATCTTCGAGCCGTTCTTCACGACCAAGCCCGAGGGGGAAGGCACGGGGCTCGGCCTGGCGCTGGCCCGCGGAATCGTCGAGAGTCACGGCGGCGAGATCGACGTGGAGGGCGCGCCGGGAGAGGGCGCGCGCTTCGTCATCGATCTGCCGGTGGGCGCACCGCCGGCGCCGGCCGACGAGCCCGACGATCTCGACGCCGCGCCGCCGGTGCCCGGCAAGACCATCCTCGTGGTGGACGACGAGCCCGCCGTCGCCTCGCTCCTGGCCGAGGCGCTGTCACGCGACGGCTACAAGGTCGACCTGGCCGCGAACGGCGCCATCGCGCTGCGGATGCTCGGGACGCGCGACTACGACCTGATCGTCAGCGACAGCGGCATGCCCGTGCTGAACGGCCCCGAGCTCTACTGCGAGGTGGAGCGGCGCGAGCCGCGCCTGACCCGGCGGTTCGTCTTCGTCACCGGGGACATCCTGAATGCGCGGACGCTGGCGTTCCTGGCGCGCACGGGCGCCCCTCAGCTGGAGAAGCCCTTCACCGTCGAGAGCGTCAAGCGCGTCGTGCGGCGCGCGTTGCTCGCGCAGTAGCGCTCCGGCCGGTCAGACCTTCCAGCCCCACCGGACCGCCGCGCGGTAGCGCCAGCCCGTGCTGGATCTCAGCACCGCCAGGCCCCGCGATCCTTTGACGGCGTCGAGCGCGACGAGCCGGCCGTGGGGCGCCAGGGCGCGGAGGTCGAGGCGGAACCTGAACCAGATGCTCCCGAACAGCCCGACCGCCGCCGCCGAGCGGGCCGAGTCGAACATCAGCACGTGCCAGCTGGGCGAGGGCGAGTGGAGCGGCGGCGTGATCTCCCAGTGCGGCGGCCAGAGCGCGCCCTCGCCGTCCATCAGGTGGCGACGCAGCATCTCCGACGGCGCGCTCGAGAGCGCGGGCTGGCCGAGCTCGAGCAGGAGGTAGCAGTAGAGGATCTTGGCGGCGGCGCGATACGCGCGACGCCAGTCCTCCGGCGAGGCGTCCGCGGCCGTTGAGGGAGAGGGCCGGTCGGCGCGTGCCGGGGACCCGCGGCGGCTCCGCGCCGCCATGGCCCCGGCGGTGAGCGCGAACCGGGTCGCGAGAAAATCGTCGGTCAGCTCCCCCACCCGCGCCGCGCAGTCGGGGCAGACGGCGCGCTCGAGCGCGAGCCGGCCCCCCAGCGCGGCGGGGAGGACCGGCGCCGAGGTCAGAGCCGCCGCTCGGAATGCGATGCGGCAATAGATGCAGGAGCGCATGCGTGTCATTCCGTTCGCCTCTCTGCGCGGGCGGGAGTGCACGCCGAGTGCCACCGACGCGGACGGCGCGCTCGTACGCCGTGGCAAAAAGCCAAGATCTGGAAATCGCGCGGCGCTCACCGAAACCCGGCACGCCACGAGGGCGAGCGTCACGAAGCGCCGAAATACCGGGCGTGACAGCCCGTCGCGCGCCGGGTCCAGACTCGGCTCAAACTGGCATCTTCGACCGCCGCGGGCGCCGAACGCGGACCGCCGGGGGCGCCGCACGCGCCGGTCGCGAGGGGCTTCAGGGCTTTCCCAGGGCTGTTTTCGGCGCTTGCCCGATTCGAGCGATCAGGCGTGGCGCGTACGCTCGGGGCGACCATGGCCACTTCCGACGCGGCGGCGGGATTCCCGGTGCGCGGCGACCGTATCGCGTCTCTCGACGGATTGCGAGCGATCTCGATCGGGCTCGTCCTGTTCGGCCACCTGCTCGGCACCTCGGGCTTCTTTCTCTCTCTGGAAGCCAACAAGCACCTGGCACTCGGCGAGCTCGGCGTCCGCGTCTTCTTCGTCATCTCGGGCTTCCTGATCACGAATCTCCTCCTGACCGAGCTGGCCGCCACGGGACGGATCCACATCGGGCGGTTCTATTTGCGCCGCACGTTCCGGATCTTTCCGCCGTACTACGTCTTCATCCTGGCGCTCGCCCTCGCCGAGCTGCCGCGGTGGATCGAGCTGGCGCCCGGCGATCTCGTCCACACGCTCACCTACACGAGCAACTACCACGCGACGCGCTCGTGGAACGTGGGCCACACGTGGTCGCTGTCGGTGGAGGAGCAGTTCTATCTGCTGTGGCCCGCGCTGCTCGTCCTCCTGGGCGGCCGTCGCGCGGTGTGGGTCGCGGCGCTGTTCGTCCTCGCAGCGCCGCTGATCCGCCTCGGGCTGTGGGAGCTGACGGTCTCGGCGCGCGAGGGCGTCGGCCACCGGTTCGAGACCGTCGCGGACTCGATCGCCGTCGGCTGCGTCCTCTCGGGCGCGCGCGCGTGGCTGCACCGTCAGCCGCTCTACCGGCGGGTACTCGGCTCGCAGTGGCTGCTCCTGGCGCCCGTGGTCGTCGTCCTGTCGGGCGCGCTCGCCCAGCATCCGCGGATCGACTTCTTCGTGGGCTTCACGCTCCGGAACGTCCTGGTGGCGCTCTGCATCGACCGCTGGGTCACCGACCCGTCGGACCGGGTCGGACGCGTCCTGAACTCACGGCCCTTCGTCTTCGTCGGCCTGATCAGCTACTCGATTTATCTGTGGCAGCAGCTCTTCCTCAACCGGTACACGGCGTCACTCTCGACGAGCTTCCCGGTGAACATCACGCTGGCCGTCGTCGCCGCGCTCGCCTCGTACTATCTGGTCGAGCGCCCCTCGCTGCGCCTGCGTCAGCGAGTCGAGCGCGTGCTCTTTCCCGGGCGCGCCCAGGGCGCCGCGGCGGGCCGGACGGCGCCCGAGCGCCGGACGCTCCACGCCGAGGCGGAGCGTCCGGCGCCGGCGTCCTAGAGGCCGCTGGCCACGACGGCGTTGGCGATCGCGCCGCTGAGGTTGGCGATGACGACGCCGAAGACCATCGACGAGCTGGACGCCTGGTTGCCGCTCGTGTAGAAGACCGTGCCGTTCTTGGAATAGGTCACCACGCCCGCCTGCACCCCGATACGGAAGACGTCGCCCGCCGCGAACGTGACGTCCTTGCGGTAGACGCCGCCTTCGCGGACCTCGGCGATGCCGCCCTGCAGGCGGATGCCGAAGGCGATCGTGGCGGGATCCGTGACGCTGAAGCCTTGGGCGAGACCGGCGACGCGCAGCGGTCCGGTGGCGCCGGCGGTGAACTGGGCGTAGCCATTCGCGCCGCTGAGCTGCTGCTGGGAGGCGGCGCCGGCGTCGTTGCACCCGTCGCAGCCCGCGGTCTTGGTGAGCGAGCTGCCGCTGGCGGTCACGTTGACCGGATTGCTCCACGTGACGCTCGCGGGCGCCGGGCTCGGGCCGGGGCTGGGGGCAGGGGAGCTCGGAGCGGGCGAGCCCGATGCCGCCCCGCCGATCACGGCGTTCGCGACCACCCCGTTCCGGTTGGCGAGCGCGGCCGCGAGCACGAGCGGATAGGCCGGAGCGGCCTGGCTCGTGTAGAAGACCGTGCCGTTCTTGGAGTAGCGCACGACGCCCGACTGGATGGAGACGCGGAAGGTATCCCCCGCCACGAACCTGGTGTCGGCGCGATACACGCCGCCTTCGCGGACCTCGGCGATGTTGCTCTGGAAGCGGATGGCAAACGCGATCGTGCTGGGGCTCGAGACGGTGAAGGACTGGGTGAGGCCGGCCATACGGAGCGGTCCCGTGGCACCGGCGGCGAACTGCGCGTAGCCGTCGCCGGCGGTGATCTTCTGCTGGGAGATGGCGCCGGCATCGTTGCAGCCGTCGCAGCCGCTGGTCTTGGTGACCGAGTTGCCGTTCGCGGTGACGTTGACGAGATTGGTCCAGACGACGGGCTGGGCGGCGCCGCCGTCCGGCGCCGGCGGGGCGGGCGCCGGGGCCGGCGCCGGCGCTGGGGCCGGAGCAGGAGCCGGCGCGGGAGCCGATGCCGCCATGGCCGTCGCCATCGCGGTGAAGTCGACGCCGATGTCCTTGCTGTCGGTGCCGGCGCGGACGTACGAGCTGCCCGCGGCGAGCGCATAGTTGCCGCCGGCGAGATCGACGAAGCCGACGGCCGAGAGGGCCGACGGGTAGTAGTTGTCGGCCGGGAAACTGGAGGCGAGCCCGCCGACGATCGCGTTGCGCACGAACGACGCGCCGGGGAAGTAGGCGTTGATCGCCGCCATGCCGAGCCCGACGCCGTAGTCGCCGAAGACACCGTACTGGTTGTAGGACAGGATATTGTTCGTGAACACGAAGCTCGTCGCCGTGTGCAACGACGTCGCGTAGGTCGCGGTGATCATGTTGCCGCTGTGCAGCGCGGTGTTGTGATCGACGACGATGTCGGTGCCGCCGTCGGCCACCTGCAGGAAGGTTCCCGTCCCGCTCCAGGTGGCGCCGTTGATGTCGTCGAGAAGGTTGTTCTGGATCAGGATCCGCTGCGTCTGCTGGCTGGGATAGATGTAGTCGGTGCCCATGAGATTCAGGCCGCCGCCGCTGTGGCGCACGATGTTGTTCGTGAACGTCACGTCGCGCACGACCGACCAGGGGGCCGTGCCGTCCTGGTTGCGCGGGGTGAAGAGGACACCGTAGCCGTTCTGGGCGTCCGTCCAGTTGTTCTCGAGCACGTTGCCGTCGACCAGCACGCGCTGGGCGTTCTTCAGCTCGAACAGGTTCTTGACCGACCACCGGATGCCGGCGTAGCTCGCGCTGCCCACTCGCCACGAGAGCGGCTTGAACAGGTAGTTCTTTCGGATCTCGATGTCGGACGGCACCAGGTTCGCGATCCGCGGATCGGCGCCGCCGAAGAGCACGTTCTCGCCGGCCGCCTCGAGGTAGTTGTTCGCGATCTTGAACGGCCCCGGCCCGTTCCACGCCGCGATCGCCTGAGTGTCGGCGCCGATCTCGTGGGCGTCGGACAGGTACGAGTCCACCACCGCGGTCCGCGCGCTGTTCATCAGGACCGCCCGGCGGACGTTGCCGGTCGGCGTGCCGTGGATGTAGCAGCGGTCGAAGACGAGGTCGGTCGGGACCTGGGCGAGCGACGTGTTGCCGTTCGGGGCCTCCAGCATGACCAGGCCGTAGTTGGTCGCGCTCGTCGACGCCCACGTCGTGGTGATCTCGACGCCGACGAAGCGGAAGTGGTGGGCCCCGGCCTCCGTGCCGATCGCCGGCGCCGTGTTTGGGCTGACGATCTTCGGCATCAGGCTCGCCTGCCCCGGACCCACCCGGGTGCCCGCCGCGGGCAAGCTCGAGAGCGCCGAGGTCTGGACGTAGATCCAGCCGGTACCGCTCTTCGCGGGCAAGGTGAAGTTGCCGGTGTAGGTGGCGCCCGCCTGCAGGACGAGGGTGTCGCCGAGCTGCGCCGAGTTGAGAGCCGCCTGGAGATCGCCGCCGGCCGGGACGCTGATCTGTCGTCCCGTCTGCGCGACGTAGGTCGTGTCGAGGAACACGCGCGGGGACTCGGGGGATTGGGCCGAGAACGTCGGCGTCGCGCCGAGCAGGCTGAGCGCGACGGCCGGACCGAGCACAAGCTTCCACCGATGGAGCATGGCGGTCTTCCTTTCTTCAGTGCGAAGACCACCAAGTCCCCGAGCCGTCCTACTTCATGTAAGAACTCGGCTCGCGCAGACCCGCCGCTTCGCTGCGATCGGCGCCAGTGCACGGCGGGTGCCACGAAACGATCCGACAGCCAAAATCACAGTGTCGGCGCGGCAGAAAATCTGGAAATCGCGTGGACACTTCGGCGACGTCGCGACGCGCGCGGCCGCGGCGATCGTCCGCGCGCAGCCTCGGCGTTCTGTGACAACTCGGCGCGCGCGGGCGCGAGGGTTGCTCATTCTGGCACTGGCGTGCCGGTCCGCGCGCGGCTCGAGTGTGCGTCCGCGCTGCGCGAAGAGCGCAATGAAGCGACTCGAGCGCGATCGTGCTACTCGAGCGTGACGAAGATGCAGTTGCGCAGCTTGCCGTCGAGCGCCTTCGACAGATGGCCCTTTCCGTGCGTGTCCTCGACGAGCAGGACTTCGCCGGCGCCGATGCGCCGCGACTCGCCGTCGCTCGCCGTGATCTGGACACCCGCGTCGAGGTTGATGATGTACTGGCGGCGCGGCGCCGGATGCCAGTCGAGATCGTAGTCGGGCTGGACCTCGCGGAAGATGATGCCGGTGGCCGGCATCCGCTTCGAGAGCCGGCCGGCCCGAGTCGATTCGGCGTACTCGATTTCGACGTCCTGGAAGTGCGACTCGCCATTCTTGTCCGCGTAGAGCCGATGGATCTTCATGGGATCTCCTCCTCGGTGTGCCGCCTCGAGTGGGCCGATGATAGTGACGCGCCGGCCCGGTGGCAAGCGTGGCCGGAGCGTTTATACTCCCGCAAATGGTCACGAAGCCGGCGGTCGGTCTCATCGCCGTGGCCGGGCGTCGTCGGGCGACGCTCGAGATGGCGCAGCGGCTCGAGCGCGAGGGGTTCACCGGACTCTACTGCCCGAGCCCGGGCGACGGCCTGGCGCTCTGCGAGGCGCTGGCCCTCTCGACGCGCGAGATCGCGTTCGGCACCAGCATTGCGAACATCTATACGCGACACCCCTACGATTACGCGCAGATGGCGGCGGTGATCCACGAGCTGTCGGGCGGACGGTTCAGGTTCGGGATCGGCGTGAGTCACGGGCCCATCTACGAGCGACTCGGGCTCCAGGTGGGCCGGCCACTCGACGACGTCCGGAAGTTCGTCGGCGAGGTAGCCGCGGCGGCGCCTCAGGTCGGGGGCTTGCCGCCGATCGTGCTCGCCACGCTCCGTCGTCGGATGGTGGAGCTCTCGGGCGAGATCGCGCAGGGGGCGGTGTGGGCGAACGGTGCCCGGTCGCACATGGCCGCCTCGCTTCGCCACCTGCCGGCATCGGCCCGGAGCGATCCGGCGTTCTTCATCGGCAACATGGTGCCCACCTGCATCGACGACGATCGCGCCGAGGCGGCCGCTGTGATGCGCCGCACGCTCGCGTCTTATGTCCGTCTGCCGAATTACCAGAACTACTGGATCGAGGCCGGGTACGAGGAAGAGATGGTCGCGATTCGCGCAGCCCTGGCGCGCGGCGAGACCCAGCGCGTACCCGAGCTGATGTCCGATCGCTGGCTCCGTGACGTCACCTTGTTCGGCAGCGTGGCGGAGGTGCGCGAGGGCGCCGAAGCATGGCTGGCGACCGGAGTACGGACGCTCATCGTGGTGGCGTCTTCGACCCGCGGGGGGCAGATGGTCGCCCTCGAGGAGCTGATACGGGCCTTCCGGTAGCACGCGGGGATCGCCACACGGGGCGATATCGAATAGATGATGGATACAGATGATGCAGGGGAGAGAGACCGATGGGGCAGCTCGCGGGTAGGGTCGCGCTCGTCACGGGCGCGAGCAAGGGTGTGGGGCGCGTGATGAGCCGGATGTTCGCCGCCGAAGGCGCGGCGGTGATCTGCGCGGCGCGGTCGCGCGACCTGGTGGAGGAGACGGCGGCGCTGGTCCGAGCCGACGGAGGCCGGGCGATCGCGATGGCGGGCGACGCCGCGGTCGAGGCCGACGTGCTGCGGATCATCGGGGCCGGGGTGAAGGCCTTCGGCCGGCTCGACACGCTCGTGAACAACGCGGGCGACGGCGGCCCCACCAAGCCGGTCCAGGACTACACCGCCGAGGACTGGTTCTACACGATCAATTCCTGTCTCACGAGCTCGTACATGTGCACACGCTTCGCCGTGCCCGAGATGTTGAAGGCCGGTGGAGGGGCGATCGTGAACATCTCCTCGGTCGCGGGTCGCCGGGGACTCGCCTATCGCATCGGCTACTGCTCGGCCAAGGCCGGCCAGGTCGGCATGACGTACGGGCTGGCGCTCGAGCTGGCGCCGCACAACATCAGGGTCAACGCGATCGCGCCCGGCGCCGTCGCCGGCGATCGTATCGATCGCGTGATCGCCGGCCAGGCGCAGGTGAAGGGCGTGTCGTTCGAGGAGGAGCGGCAACGGCTGGTCGAGCGGTCTCCGCTCAGACGCATGTCGACCGCCGAGGATATCGCGTCGCTCGCCGTCTATCTCTGCAGCGACGCCGCGAAGAACCTCTCGGGCCAGTGCATCGCGGTCTCGGCCGGCGAGCCCGCGGTCTGAGCGTTACCAGGTCTTGCGGCGGTCCAGGCGGTCTTCCACCCAGTCGAAGGACAGGACCGAGACCCGATAGGCTGCCGCCGGCGGCGCGGGGACCTCGAAGAACGCGCGGTTGTTCGGCGGAACGTCGCGCACCCACGTCGTGGTCTTGCTGACGGTCGCCCCGGAGCCGTCGAGACCCTCGACGAGCAGGATCATTTGCGCGGCGCGCCGATTCCCCGTGTTGTAGACGTAGCCGTTGACGTTCTTGCCGGCGCGAGACCACTCCAGCTTGAAGTAGCGGTCGAGCGTCTCCGGGGCGTAGAGCTCCGCGGCTCGGGCGGGAGCGCCGATCGGCCCGGCGACGCCGAGCAGGACGAGGATCGTCCCCAGGCCCAGCAGCGAGCGGATCGTCGGTCGATTCATGCCCTCAGTGTGACACGCGATCGACAGCCCTGCCAGGCGGGCCCGGCGGCCCGTCGCGCGAGACAGGGGAGGCAAATTCGGGTATCTTCTGACGCACCGGCTGCAGTCTCAGAGGAGGCGCGGGCATGGCTACACTGACCGGGTCCGATATTCTCGCCAAATCGCTCGTCTCGCAGGGAATGGACACGCTCTTCTACATCATGGGCGGTCCGATGATCGAGACCGAAGCCGCGGTCATCAAGCTCGGAGCACGCGCGGTCGACACCCGCCACGAGCAAGCCGCGAGCCTCATGGCTCACGCCTACAGCCGCATCACGAGAAAGCCCGGCGTGTGCATGGGCGCCTCGGGGCCGGGCGCGACCAACCTGGTCACCGGCGTCGCCAACGCGTTCGTCGACGCCGCACCGATGATCGCGGTCGGCGGATCGAGCCCGCGCGTCTTTCTCGAGATGGAGGCGTTCCAGGAGATCGACCAGCTCGCGGTCTTCAAGCCGATCACGAAATGGGCGACGCGGGTCTACGACGCCAAGCGCATTCCGGAGATGGTCGCCACGGCCTATCGCCATGCCACGACCGGCAAGCCGGGCCCGGTGTACCTCGACATGCCCGGCGACGTCCTCGGCGACACGGTCGACGAGTCGACGATCACGTATCCCAAGCCGTGGGCGCCGCCGCCGCGCACCCACGGCGATCCGGGCGCGATCTCCGAGGCGATCGCGCTGCTCGCGAAGGCCGAGCGCCCGCTGATCCTCGGCGGCAGCGGCGTGTGGTGGTCGGACGCGGCCGCGGCGTTCCAGGCCTTCGTGGAGGCGACCGGGATTCCGTTCTACACGACGCCGATCTCGCGCGGGACCGTTCCGGAGGATCACGAGCTCGCGTTCCTCAACGCGCGCGCCAAGGCCTTCAGCGAAGTCGACGTGCTCCTCGCCGTCGGCACCCGCTTCAACTTCGTGATCCAGTTCGGCCGGCCGCCGCGGTTCGCCGCGGACGCCAAGTTCATCCACGTCGACGTCAACCCGACCGAGCTCAACCACAACCGCCAGGCCGACGTGCCGATCGCCGGCGACGCGCGCGCGGTGCTCGAGCAGCTGACGAGGGAGGCGCGCGGCAAGCTCGACCGGAACCGCTACGCCCGCTGGGTGTCGAAGCTCAAGGTCCTGGACACGGAGAAGGCCTCGGAGATGGACAAGCAGATGAGCTCGGAGGACACGCCGATCCATCCGCTGCGTCTCTGCAAGGAGGTCCGTGACTTCCTCAGGCGCGACGCGATCCTCGTCGTCGACGGCCAGGAGATCCTGAACTACGGCCGGCAGTCGATCCCGACCTACGTGCCCGGCCATCGGCTCAACTCGGGCGCATTCGGCTGTATGGGGGTCGGTCTGCCGTTCGGCGTCGGCGCCAAGATCGCGAAGCCGAACACGCAGGTGGTCGTGCTCCACGGCGACGGCTCGTTCGGCATCAACGGGATGGAGATCGACACGGCCGTCCGTCACAAGGTTCCCGTCCTGTGTGTGATCAGCAACAACGGCGGCTGGACCGCTGACCCGAAGCAAGACAAACCGGGCCGGAATCTCGGCTACTCGCGCTACGACAAGATGGCGCAGGACTTCGGGGCTCACGGCGAGTACGTCGAGAAGCCGCACGAGATCCGGCCCGCCCTCGATCGGGCGGCGGCCTCCGGCAAGCCGGCGGTCGTCAACGTCATTACCGACTACCGGGCTCGTGCGTCGACGATTCGCTTCTCGGCCTACTCGACCTAATAGAATGGGGGCCTCGAAGGTCCCCCAAGCCCCCCGCGCTCGGAGACGGCCCGGCGGAGCCCGGGCCTCTCCTCGGGGGGCGTAGCGTGATGGGGGCCTAGACGGGCCCCGCGGTTCTGGACCTGCATCGGAGGAAGACGATGGCCAAGGCGCTCGATGGGATCGTGGTGCTGGACCTCACTCAATACGAGGCAGGACCGAGCTGCGCTCAGATGCTCGCCTGGCTCGGCGCCGACGTCATCAAGATCGAGCCGCCGGGCGGCGAGCCCGGGCGTCGCATGCTCTCTGACAGCTCTGACCTGGACGCCTGGTTCTTCCTCATGCTCAACGGCAACAAGAAGGGTATCACGCTCGACCTCAAGGCCCCCGAGGGGCGTGCCCTTCTCAAGCGGATGGTCGAGCGCGCCGACGTCCTGATCGAGAACTTCGGTCCCGGCTCGTTCGAGCGACTGGGATTCGGCTGGGAAGATCTTCGCCGGATGAACCCGAGGATCATCTCGGCCTCGGTGAAGGGGTTCGGCAGCACCGGACCGTACGCCAGCTACAAGAGCTTTGAGATGATCGCGCAGGCCATGGGCGGCGCGATGAGCGTCACGGGCACGGCCGACGGGCCACCCACGAAGGTCGAAGCCGGTCTCGGCGACACCGGCGCCGGGCTCCATCTGGCCATCGGCATCCTCGCCGCGATCGTTCAGCGCCAGACCACCGGCGTGGGACAGCGCATCGAGGTCGCTCAGCAGGACGCCGTGCTGAATCTCGTCCGGATCCACCTGCGCGAGCACTACTCGAGCGGGAAGCCCGTTCCCCGGCGTGGCAATCGTTCGCCCGGCGGCGCGCCGTCCAACATGTATCGGTGCCGGCCGTTCGGGCCGAACGACTACGTCTTCATCCATTGCGCGACCCTCGAGATGTGGAAGACCTTCTCGAAGATCCTCGGCCGTCCCGAGATGGGAGACGACCCCACGCTCGCCGACCGGATGGGGCGCGTCGCGCGCAACGACGAGCTCGACGCGCTCGTCGAAGGGTGGACCGAGAAGCGGACGAAGCACGAGGTGATGGAGACTCTGGGTGCCGCGGGGATTCCCTGCGGAGCGGTCCTCGACTCGGGCGAGGTAATGACGGATCCTTCGCTGGTGCAGCGTGGCATGATCGTGGACCTCGAGCATCCGACGCGCGGCCGATATCCGATGCCGGGTAACCCGGTGCGCATGTCCGATTCGCCGACCGAGGTCACGCGCGCGCCGCTGCTCGGAGAGCACAACGCCGACGTGCTGGGTCGCTGGCTCGGGTGCAGCGTCGACGAGCTGACGGCGCTCGCGAAGAAGAAGGTCATTTGACGAGCGGCCGATCGCGTTAACACCGCGATTCGGCGAATATTATTCCGGAAGCATCTCGGGCCGGAATGGCAATCCAGCCTGTCACAGCGCCCGGGGTCAAGCGCCGGAAACGCTTCGTGTAACACGCTGAGAACAATCAGCATTCACGGATTCTTAGTCCGTGGCACTTCGATTGCTGCCTGATGAAGATCGTTGCCCATGTCTGGCATAGCGAAGCGCCCGGACAAGCCGTTCGAGAGACCCACGAAGCGCGTCCTCATCATCGACGATGAGGAGACGATCCGGCAGGTGCTGACCGAGTTCTTCAACAGCTTCAATCACGGGATGACCTATAAGGTCGAGACGGCCAAGAACGGGGCCGAGGGCGTCATGATGATGCTGCGAGGCCGCCACGATCTGGTCCTCATCGACCTGCACATGCCGGTGATGGACGGACTGCAGGCGCTCAAGCAGCTTCGAGGGCTCGACTCGAACGTGCCGATCATGGTGATCACCGCGAGCCGCGACACGAAGGCCGCCGCCGAGGCGCTCAATCAGGGCGTGTTCGCGTTCATCCCCAAGCCCTTCGACTTCGGCCAGCTCGAGCACCTGGTGGCGCTGGCGCTCCCGAGCGGTCGTCCGCGCCCGCCGTCCCTGAGTCACGCGTAAGCCGCCGCGGAAAACAGCGGTGGCCGGGCAACGACCCCGGCCACGCGCTCGCCTTCGAATCTCGCGCTACTTACTGATCAAGCCGTAGAGCTTGCCGGCGTTCTCGCACACGACCTTGCGGCGTACGTCGGCCGGAAGGTGGCCGAGCTCGCGGGCGATGTACTCGCGCGAATCCGGCCAGACGCCGTCGGGATGGGGGAAGTCCGATCCCCACATGACCTTGTCCGCGCCGAGCTCGTCGAGGAGCTTCACGCCGATCGGGTCCGTCTGATAGGTTGCCCAGCACTGCCGCTTCCAGTACTCGCTCGGCGGCATCGTCAGCGAGAGGTCTTTGAACTGATCCTCCCACTCGGCATCCATGCGCCAGAGCACGTAGGGGATCCAGCCGATCCCGGACTCGCCGAGCACGAGCTTCATGCGCGGGTAGCGCTCGAAGACCCCCGAGAAGATCATCGAGGTGAGGATGTTGGACATGTTCATCTGGAACTGGGTGATGTTCGAGGCGAACGCCGAGCGCGCGACCGGCAGATCCACCTTCGGCGCGTCCGGGGCGTTCGCGCGCGTCGGATCCGAGCCGATCGCGATGATCTTGCGGATGTTGTCCGGCGTATAGCCACCGACCGTGTGGAAGTGGAGCGGCAGCCCGCAGCCGTCGATCACGTCCCACAGCGGGTTCCAGTAGGGATCCCAGAGCGGCTTGAGGTCCGACGAGTTGGCGATGTCGAGACCGCGCAGGGCGCCGCGCTTGACGACGCGCTCCACCTCGGAGATGGCCGCCTCGAGCGGGTGGTTCGGGATGGACGCGAGCCCGGCGTAGCGCTCCGGGTGAGTCGAGCAGAAGTCCGCGAGCCACTCGTTGTAGATTCGCAGAACCTCGACCGCGGCCTCCGGATCGTTCATCCGTCCCGTGGTGCCGAGCACTCCGTAGAGCACCTCGGCTTGCACACCGTCGCGATCCTGGTCCCTCAGGCGCAGGTCGGGGTCGGTGATCCGACGGATGCCGCGCTTGCCGTCCTCGTAGAGACCCGTCGACGCCATTCGATCGGAGCGGTGGATGCGTCCGGGAATGTATTCCCGGCCCGCCGAGCCCATCCCGCAGGCCATGCCCAAGCTGGCGCCCCGGTTGGTGACCCAGACCGGCCCACGCGGCCCTTCCTTCGTGTACGGCATCCGATCTTTCAGACCCGCGGATGCCCTGGCCGTGAAGAGGTCGGGCGGGAGCCAGCAGAGATCGAGATGGCAATCGGCGGAGATCATTTCGTATTTCATGGCCGGGAGCGTAGCAGCAGCGAATTGACAAGGCAAGTCGCGGGGCCTAGGGTCAGGCGCGCACATGTAACGCATATGCACGGAGGAGAGACCATGAGATTCAAGGGACGGGTCGCGCTGATCACCGCCGCGGGCCGAGGCATCGGACGGGCGACGGCCGAGATCATCGGCCGGGAGGGCGGAACGGTCGTCGGCGTCGAGGTCGACAAGGATGCCCTCGATCAGGCCGTGAGCGCCGTCCGGGCCGCGGGCGGGACCGCGCAGGGCCTCGTGGCCGACGCGCTCGACGCCTCGCAGGTGGCCGCCACGGTCAAGCGCGTCGTCGACGAGCACGGCCGCATCGATATCCTCGTCAACGCGGTCGGCGGCAGCACCATCATCGCCAAGCCGGCCGCTCAGGTTGACGAGCTCACGCTCGACGAGTGGCAGAAGCTGCTCCACTTCAACCTCACCGGCACGTTCCTCTTCTCCAATGCGGTCGCGCCGGTGATGAAGCGCCAGCGGAGCGGCAAGATCGTCAACATCTCGTCGATCGCGGGCCGCGGGCTGAGCCCGTCGAGCAGCAGCGCCTACGCGACCGCCAAGGGCGGGATCATCGCCTTCACGCGCAAGCTCTCCTTCGAGCTCGGGCCGTTCGGCGTCACCGTGAACGCGATCGCTCCGAGCCTCACCCTGAGCCCGCGGCTGCGCCCCCGCTGGGATCAGATGTCGCCAGAAGACCGCGCGCGCGAGGAAGCGCGTGTGCCCCTGGGACGGGTGGCGCTGCCCGAGGACCAGGCGCGGGTCATCTGCTTTCTGGCGTCGAGCGACGCCGACTTCGTCACCGGCGTGACGATCGACGTGAACGGCGGTCAGTAGCCGGCGGCCTGGCGCGCGATCTCGACGTCGACCAGATCCTCGAAGCGGTGGGCGCGCTTGATGAAGCCGCCGGCGAGCAGGATCGTCTGGAGCGTGTCGAAGCCGGACCGCGTCAGGACCGGGTCGCGCGCCCAGGTGGACTGCCGCAGGTAGCGCTCGACCGCCGCGACGTGGATCCTCCGCTCGATGTCGGCGAACGCGGGCGCGATCACCGCGGCGATCTCGGCCGCGCCGCCGAACGAGATCACGGTCTTTCCGACGAGGTCGGACCAGGCGAAATTCGGCTGAGCCTGGCGGCCCAGGAGGAAGAAACCGTTGCGGTCGTTGACTGCGGCGAAGTGAACCAGCGGCGCCTCACCGCGATCGGCCAGATCGAAGCTCCGCATGAGGCCCGACAGCGCGACGTCGGCTTCGCCCTTCCGCATCATGCCGACCGTTCCCGCGCCGAACTCCGCCGTCACCACCTCGACCTCGAGCCCCTCGGCCGCGAAGTGGTCGCCGTGAACGGCGACCCAGAGGGGTGCGTAGAAGATCGAGCGGAACGTCTCGGCGACTCTGACCCGGCTGGAAGGTCCCACGTCGACGGAGTATAACGCCGCACTGCGCCATCGCGGCCAGACCCACCAGGATGATTTCTATCCGTCCTCTGAGATGTTTCTTTCCAGCTACGCGGCCCTGGCACCACCGATCATATTGATTTCACTGACCAGGATTCGTGGCACCCCACTCGCATCCGAAAATTCGGGATGGTGACGCAACCCCGCGAGCCGGTATACGCTCGGCCCTCGCTCGAGCGGACCCAGGACGACCCGGCCGAGAGGCAGTTCGGTCGTCGGCTGCGGCTCTATCAGGAACTCACGGTCCGCGGCGGCATCGCGCTGGTCATCGTGGCGTTCCAGCTCGTCTTCCCGGTGGAGCCCCCGGTCATCTCGCGGTGCATCTCGCTGCTCGCGCTCTTCGGGCTCTTCCTGAACGGGCCCTACTTCCTCGCCGCGCGCGACGAACGCGCCTTCCGGGCCCAGGCCTACGTCCGGATGCTCGTCGACGTCCTGCTGATCAGCGTCGGGCTCTACCTCGCCGGCGGCCTCGCCGCCGCGCATTTCCTCGGCATCTATCTGATCGTGATCATCTACGTCGGCCTCACGTTCTCGAGTCGGGCGTGCCTGGCCGCGACGGCGGCGGCCACCGGCAGCTACGTCGCAATCGTGTCGCTGCAGCACGCGGGCATCCTGAGCGCGCCGTTCGAGCTCCCGAACGCCACGATGATCGCCGCGTTCAACCTGATTGTGCTGAACATCGCCGGCACGCTCACCGCGGTCCTGGCCCGCGCCCTGCGCGAGAGCCGCCGCCGGCTCCGCTCCACCCACCAGGAGCTGGAGCGCTTCGTCGAGGCGATTCCGGACGTCATCTACGTCGTCGACCGCGCCGGGCGCCTGACGCTCTGGAACCAGAAGCTCGAGAGCGTCACCGGCCGCGGCGGGGAGGCGCTCCGGGGCGAGCTGCTGACGGACCTGCTCGCCGAGGACGACCGCGGGGCGTTCCGCGCGGCGCTCGGCGCGGGCCTCGAGGCCCGCCCGTTCGAGGTCGAAAGCCGGCTGTGCGGCGCCGACGGCGCCCTGGTCGCTTACCAGTGGACGGGCGCCGCGCTCACCGACGAGCACGGTCGCGTGAGCGGCCTCACCGGCGTGGGGCGGGACGTCACCGAGCGCAAGCGCGCCGAGGGCATTCTGCGCCAGCGCGAGAACGAGATGCGGCAGCTCCAGAAGATCGAAGCGATCGGCCGTCTCGCGGGTGGCGTCGCGCACGACTTCAACAACGTGCTGACCGTGGTCATCGGCCGCTGCCAGCTCATGCTCTCGCGCTATCGGCCCGGCGATCCCGCGTACGACGACCTCGACCAGATCGAGAGCACGGCGCAGCGCGCCGCCAGCCTGACGCGTCAGCTCCTCGCGTTCAGCCGCAACCAGACCTCCGCCCGCCAGCCGCTCGATCTCAACGCCACCGTCACCAGCGTGAGCGACATGCTCGCGCGGCTCATCGGCGAGAACATCGAGCTGGCGGTCGCGCTCGACCCGAAGCTCGACCTCGTGATGGCCGACCCGGGTCAGATCGAGCAGATCATCGTCAACTTCGCGGTCAACGCGCGCGACGCGATGCCGAACGGCGGACGCCTGTCGATCGCCACGCGCAACGTCATGCTGACCGCGGCGTTCGTCGCCGCCCACCCGACCGCCACCGTCGGTCCGCACGTGCTCCTGGAGGTCTGCGACACCGGCGTCGGCATGGACGAGGCGACCCTGCAGCGGGCCTTCGAGCCCTTCTTCACGACCAGGGCGGCCGGCAAAGGCTGCGGGCTCGGCCTCTCGACGGTGTACGGGATCGTCAAGCAGCACGAGGGCTACGCCTCAATTGAGAGCGAGCCGGGCCGCGGCGCGACGTTCCGCGTCTATCTGCCGAGGATCGAGGCGCCGGTCGTCGCCCAGCGCGCCGAGGGCGGCCGCGGCCCGTTCCCCGGCGGCGCGGAGACGATCCTGCTCGTCGAGGACGAAGAGGCCGTGCGGAGCCTGGTGCGCGAGATCCTGAGCCGTCTCGGCTATCGCGTGCTGGTCGCGAGCGACGCGATGGAGGCGCTCGCGCTGAGCCAGCAATTTGCGGAGCCGATCCATCTCCTGCTCACCGACGTCATCATGCCGGGGATGGATGGCCGCGCGCTGGCGGAGCGGATGATGGTCGCGCGCCCGGACACGCGCATCCTGTTCATGTCGGGATACGCCGAGCCGCCGATCCCCGCGGACGTGCTGCTCGAGAAGCCCGTCACGCCCGACGCGCTCGCCCGCAAGGTCTCGGAAGTCCTGCACCAGCCGGCGCTCGCCGGCTGACCGGCCGCTCGCGCTCGGCGGTTGACATGCCGAGCGGTTCGCCCATAATCGGCTGCCGTGCGCTACCCGTGGCCGGATGGCAAGCAATCCGCGGCTGTGCTCTCGTTCGACTTCGACGCGGAGTCGGGCTTTCTCTTCCGTGAGCCCGAGAAGGCCAAGCGCAGCCTCGCCGATCTGGAGGAGCGGCGGTTCGGGCCGCGCGTCGGCGTCGACCGTATCTTGAGATTGCTCGACCGGCTTCGCCTGCGGGCGAGCTTCTACATTCCGGGGTGGACGGTCGAGAACCACCTGCCGCAGTGCAAGCGCATCCGCGACGCCGGGCACGAGATCGGCGCCCACGGCAACGTCCACGAGGCGGTCGCCGCGCTGGATCAGGCGCAGGAAAAGGCCGTGCTGGCCGAGCAGCTGCGGATCCTCGCCGATCACCTGGGCGTCCGACCGGCCGGCTACCGCTCGCCCTCGTGGGACGTGAACGTCTGGACGCCGGGCCTGCTCAAGACCCACGGGTTCCGCTACGACAGCTCGCTGATGGGCAACGACGTGCCCTACGACGTCGCGACCCCCGAGGGGCCGCTGACCGAGATCCCGGTCCAGTGGATCATGGACGACGCACCGCTCTTCCGTCACGTCTACGGCGCGACCAACGCGATCGCCGACCCGGGCCGAGTACTCCAGATGTGGAGCAAGGAGTTCGTCGCGATGCACCGTGAGAACGGTTGCTTCGTGCTCACGTGCCACCCGTTCATCAGCGGCCGCGCCTCGCGGGTGGCCCTGATCGAGGACCTCGTCGGCTACATGCGCCGCCAGCGCGGCGTGTGGTTCGCCACGTGCGAGGAGGTGGCGCGCTGGCACGACGAGCACGGACGGTCGGGAGCGCCGACGGCGCGGCGCCGGAAGCGCGCCGGCCGCTGATCCGCGACACCGCCGCGACACACCGCCGCGCGCGCTTGACAAAACCCCTCCTCCGGCGTTGTCTATCGTGGCTCCGACGCGACGACAACGGGCCCAGGGGAAAGGACACGACATGGCGCGATTCGTGACGGTGGCGAAGGCGGACAGCATCCAGCCGGGCCAGATGATCAAGGTCGAGATCGACAATTTTCCCGTGGCGGTCGCGAACGTCGGCGGGACCTTCCACGCGTTCGACGACACGTGCACCCACGAAGATTGCTCGCTCGCCGAGGGCGAGCTGGTGAAGACGGCCGTGGTCTGCCCGTGTCACTTCGCGGAGTTCGACGTCCGCAACGGCGCGGTGCTCGCGCCGCCGGCGACCGTCCCCATCAAGGTCTATCCGGTGCGCGTCCAGGGCAACGACCTCCAAGTAGAGTTCTGATGCCGACGATCGCGATCGTCGGCGCCAGTCTCACGGGGTCCTCAGCCGCCGCGACCTTGCGCGAGGAGGGCTTCGACGGGCGGGTGCTGCTCATCGGGAGCGAGCCCCAACCCCCGTACGACCGTCCGCCGCTCTCCAAGAACTACCTGCGCGGCGGGATGCCGTTCGAGAAGACCTTGCTGCGGCCGCCCGACTTCTATCGAGAGCGCGAGATCGAGATGCGGCTCGGCACGACGGTGACGCGCGTCGACCCCGAGAAGCGTACCCTCGAGCTCCGGGGGGGCGAGCGGCTCGAATTCGATCAGCTCCTGATCGCCACGGGCGGAAGGAACCGCCGGTTTCCGATCCCCGGCCTCGATCTGCCGGGTGTGTACGACCTGCGAACGGTCGCCGACGCCGACCGCATCCGCGAGGCGAGCGCGGGCGGGGGTCGCGCCGTCGTCGTGGGCATGGGTTTCATCGGCGCCGAGGTCGCGGCGTCGATGCGCCAGTCGGGCCTCGAGGTCGTCGCGGTCGAGCCGTTCAAGACACCGCTCTACCGCGCGCTCGGCGAGGAGATCGGTCGGGTGGTCGAGGGCCTTCACCGCGATCAGGGCGTCGAGTTGGTCTTGAACGACGCGGTGACGGGGTTCGAGGGCGCGGGCCGAGTCGAGCGGGTAATCACTCGAAACGGCCGACGTATCGAGTGCAATCTGGCGGTGTTCGGGCTCGGCATCGAGCCCGCGACCGAGCTGGTCGCCGGGACCGCCGTTCGAATCGACAACGGCATCGTCGTCGACGACCAGTGCCGGACCAACGTACCCGGCGTCTTCGCCGCGGGCGACGTCGCCAATCACTATCACCCCGTGTGCGGCCGCCAGATGCGCGTCGAGCACTGGCAGAACGGCGTGAAGCAGGGGGCCGCGGCCGCGCGCAGCATGCTCGGCCGGGGCCAGTCGTACGACGAGGTCCACTGGTTCTGGTCGGATCAGTTCGACGCGAACATCCAGTACGCGGGCTTCCACGCCGACTGGGACCGCATCGTCGTGCGCGGCAGCCTGCCGGAGCGCAAGTTCCTCGCCTTCTACCTGGCCGGCGGCCGGGTGGAGTCGGTCGTCGCCATCAATCAGGGGCGGGATCTGCGTCGGACCTTGCCGATCATCAGGGCGCGCGTGGCGATCGATCCGGCACGCCTCGCGGACCCGACCGTCGACCTGAGAACGCTCGCGCCGGCGAGCGCGTAGGCGGCGTGGGAACGATCGGGCGCGACGCGTCCACCCGGAGGAGTCCCGAATGATCAAGCGCTTTTCGACGCTCTACATCGGCCACATCGAGCTGGAGAACTGCGGGCACGCCGGGACGCCGGCCGACGATCGCCGCTACCCGAACGAGCGGGTGATCGAGGCGTTCGACACGACGCTCGAGCTTGCCCAGACGATGGACGACCTCGGCTACGAAGCGCTCTGGCTGGCCGAGCACCACTTCCAGCACGAGGGCTACGAGTGCATCCCGAACATCCCGCTCCTGGCCGTCCACATCGCGAACCACACGCGGCGGCTCAGGATCGGCTGCGGGTTCAACATCACGCCCACCTGGCATCCGATTCGCCTGGCGGAGGACTACGCCACCGCCGACATCCTGACGGGCGGCCGCCTGATCTTTGGCGTCGGCCGCGGGTATCACACGCGGGAGGTCGAGAGCTTCGGCAATCCCATGCTCGACGGCGAGGCCAACCGCGAGCTGTTCGAGGAGCAGGTCGAGATCATCCTCAAGGCGTTCAGCCAGCCGTCCTTCTCGTACCGCGGCAAGTACTACACGATCCCGCCGGCGGTCGCGTACCGAGGCTACGAGCTGAAGGAGCTCACGCTCGTGCCGCGGCCGGTGCATCTGCCGGTCGAGATCTGGCAGCCCATCGTCAGCGGCAGCGCGCGTGGGCTCGCGTTCATGCTCAAGCACGGGATCAAGGGCGTCGTCTCGGCCACCGCCGAGCAGTTCGTCGACCGGTGGTTCCGCGACTATCAGAGCGCGGCGCGCGCCCACGGCCGCGAGCTGCAGCTGGGCCAGGATCTGATCCTGGGCTTTCGCATGAGCATCGACGATACCCAGGAGATCGCGGTCGACAAGGCGCGGCCGTACTTCGAGGAGCACGCGAAGTTCATGGGCCCGCTCGGCATGCTCCGCTACAGCGAGGAGCACGTGAAGGCGGTCGCGGAGCGCCGGGCTCAGTCGCCCACGGCCGCGACGATCGAGAACGGCGTGCAGAACCGCACCTGGCTCTGCGGTCCCGCCGAGGAGTTCATCGGCTACCTGAAGGAAGTGGAAGGGCGGTACCCCGGGCTCGAGCACGTGATGGTCTCGTGCCCCCTCGGGACGCCGAAGAAGATCATGAAGGAGAACCTCACGCGCTTCGCGCGCGAGGTGATGCCGGCGTTCAGGTAGCCGTCTGCCGCCGCCGGCGCCGGCGCTACTGCTGCGCCTGCGGCGGAACTTTGACCCACGCCTCGGAACAAGACTGCACGCTCGGGTAGTAGGCCCTCGAGCTGGGACAGAAATACCAGTAGCCCTGCGGCGACTCCTGCTCGGCGTAGACCGGCGCGGACTCGATGACCGCGGCCGGCGTGACGAAGACCGCGGCCGGTGCCGGCGCGACCACGACGGGCGGAGGCGCGACCACCCAGAACCCCGGGCCCCACCAGCCTCGATGCCACCACGCGTAACTCGGCGCCACGGCAATGAAGAGCGAGCCGACCACGACAACGGCCACGATCGCTGCCTTCTTCGTCGCCATGAGCCTTGGACGAATCCCGCCCCTCCTTGTTTACCCGGCGTTTATCCGGCCCGGGGGCCATTGACTGGCGCGTCGTCTGGCGCTAAGGTCCCGCCAAACCGGCCTGACCGCGCCCTCGCGACGGAGGGGAAGATGAGTCTCTCACGGTACCCACTGGCGGCCGCCGCCGGCTTGCTGTCGATCCTGGTCGCGTTCGGTCCCTTCAGCGCGCGCGCAGCCGCGCAGGCGAAGCCCGAAGGCGAGATGCGCTGGGCGATCTACGTGACCCTGGCCCCGCAGTGGTTCGATCCCGCCGAGGTCCAGGGGCAGATCAATTCGTTCTGGGTGCTGTACGCGATGCACGACGCGCTCGTGAAGCCGATGCCCGGCAACCTCATGACGCCGAGCCTCGCCGAGTCGTGGACGGTGAGCGCCGACCAGCGCGTGTACGAGTTCAAGCTGCGCGAAGGGCTCAAGTTCCACAACGGCGATCTCTTCACCGCCGAGGACGTGAAGTTCAGCTTCCACAGGACGAAGGGCACCCGGATCCTCAAGGAGAAGGTGCGCGAGATCACCGTGGTCGATCCCTATCGCGTGCGCTTCGCGCTCCACGAGCCCTTCCCGGACTTCATGGCGTTCTACGGGACCTTGACGACCGGCGCCGGCTGGATCGTGCCGAAAAAGTACGTCGAGAAGGTGGGCGACGAAGGGTTCAAGAAGCATCCGATCGGGCTGGGGCCCTACCGGTTCGTCAGCCACACGGTCGGCGTCGAGCTGATCATGGAAGCCAACGAGGCGTACTGGCGCAAGGTCCCTTCGGTCAAGCGCCTCGTCTTCAAGGTGGTCCCGGAGCCCACCACGCGGGCGGCGATGCTGAAGCGGGGCGAGGTCGACGTCGCCTACATGCTCGACGCGCCGCAGGCGCTGGAGCTCCAGCGCGATCCCGCGCTGCGGCTCGCGTTCTCCGGAGGCATCGGGATCGCGGCGCTCGATTTTCTCGACATGTGGGACCCGAAGTCGCCCTGGGCGGACCGGCGCGTGCGCCTGGCCGCCAGCCTGGCGCTCGACCGGCGGGCGATGAGCGAGATGGAAACGCTCGGCGCGTCGAAGCCCACCGGCAGCATCATCCCGCGCACGTTCGAGTTCGCGCTGCCGATCGAGCCCTCACCCTACGACCCCGTGAAGGCCAAGCAGCTGCTGGCCGAGGCCGGCTACCCCAACGGCTTCGACGCGGGCGAGCTGCACGTGACGCCGCCGTTCTTCTCGCGCGGCGAAGCGGTCATGAACTATCTCGGCGCCCTCGGGATCAAGCTGCGGATGCGACCGATGGAGCGCGCCGCCTTCTTCGCGGCGTGGGGCGCCAAGAAGCTCAAGGGCGTGTGCGTCTGCGGCAGCGGCCTCTACGGCAACGCCGCCACACGGATGTCGGAGATCGTGCCGAGCGACGGCACCTACGCGTACGGCGGCTATCCCGACATCGACGCGCTCTACAAGCAGCAGGCGGTGGAGACGGACCGCAAGAAGCGCGAAGCCCTGCTGTTCCAGATCCAGCAGACGCTCCACGAGCGCGTGCGGTTCGCGCCCATCTTCGAGTTCTACTGGCCGAGCGGGATCGGGCCGCGCGTCGAGGAGCCAGCGCTGATGCTCATCAATCCCTATCCGTGGTCGGCGCCGCTCGAGGAGGTACGGCTCAAGAGGAAGTAGTGGACTCGAGATCGCGCTCGTGCAGGCGCGAGGCGCGCGGCAAGTGCACCCTGAACGTCGCGCCCTCCTGGTCGGACCCGTTCAAGGAAATGCGCCCGCCCTGCCGCTGCACGAGCACGCGCGAGATGGCCAGCCCGAGCCCGACGCCGGGGGCGCCGGTCGAGCGTGACGCCCTGCCGCGATAGAAGGGCTGAAAGACTCGCTCGGCTTCCTCCGGCGACACTCCGGGGCCCGCATCGGACACGGCAATGACCGCTTCATCGTCGGCCGAGGTGACGGCGACCCGGACCTGGCCGCCGGCCGGCGAGAACTTCACGGCGTTGTCCAGGATGTTGGTCAGGGCCACCTTCGTCGCGACCGGCGCCGCGTTCACCAGCAGGTCCGGGAGCGGATCGGCGACGACCGTCACCCCCTGCTGCTGAGCCCGCGGCCGCACCGCGAACAGGGCGGCCTCGACGAGATCGGTCACCGAGATCGGCTCCGGGAGCTCCTGCTCCTCGTTGGTGTCGATGCGCGCCAGCTCGAGCAGCTCCTCGATCATGCTCTGCACCCGCTCCACCTCGTCGAGGCACGAGCGCAGCGTCTCCTCGTACTCCGCCACCGCGCGCGGCCGGCGCAGCGCCACCTCCAGCTCGGCGCGCAGGCGTGACAGCGGCGAGCGCAGCTCGTGCGAGGCGTCGGCGGAGAACATGCGCCGGACCGCGAAGCTCCGCTCGAGGCGCCCGAGCATGTCGTTCAGCGTCTCAACGAGGCGGCCGATCTCGTCGGCCGTGCCGGGATGCGGCAGGCGGTCGGCGAGATTGGCCTCGCCGATGCGGTGGGCGCGCCTCACCATCTGATCGATCGGACGGAGCGCGTTGCGCGCGAGCAGGACGCCGGTGAGGCCGATCACGACGAGAATCACGACGGACATGCTCAGGAAGAGCCAGCGTCCGACTCGCGTCGCCAAGTACGCGTCGTCGAGCGACATCGCGATTTGGATGGCGTAGCGACCGCCGCCGACGTCCACCGGCAGCGAGACCATCCGGATCGGCTCGGCGAAATCGGTGACGGTGCCGAACACCGTTTCGCCGTTGCGCAGGCGCGCGAGCAGCTCGGGCGACGCCGGCAGGCGCGCCGAGCCGAGGGTCGCGCTTCGCGCGGCGACGCGGCCGTCCAGATCCGTGATCTGGACCAGCTTGTCCAGGCGGACGAACGACGGCGGGCCCGGCGTGATCTCTAAAATTCGCAGCGGCATGGCGGGGTTTTCCGCGAGCGCGGCCGCTTCCGTGTTGGCGAGGGCGAGGATCTCCTCGTCGACGCGCCCCAGGATTACCCGGCGGAGCGCCCAGTCGGCGCCGAACGCCGCGCTCGCCAGCATCACCGCCAGCACCACCACGTGCCCGACCCACAGGCGGGTCCTGAAGCTGAGCGGTCTCATGCGTCGCTCGGGTCGGCGAGCCCCAGCCGGTAGCCGAAGCCGCGGACGGTGTGGATCAGCGCCGGGCCCGGTCCGTGATCGATCTTCTTCCGGAGATGGCTCACGTGCACGTCGACGAGATTGTCGAGCACCTCGGACGCCTCGTCCCACACGCGCTCGACCAGGCGCGTCCGGCTCACCGTCTCGCCGGCGTTCTGCATCAGCACCTCGAGGATCGTGTACTCCTTCGAGGTCAGCCCGATGCGCGCACCCCCGCGAGTCACGCGCCGATTGGCCGGGTCGAGCGTCAGATCGGTCACGCGGAGCACGGCCGGCCTGGCCAGACGCGACCGGCGGAGCAGGGCCCTGATCCGCGCCAGGAGCTCGGCGAACGCGAACGGCTTCGTGAGGTAGTCGTCGACGCCGGTGGTCAGGCCGTTGACCCGATCGGAGAGGCTCCCGCGCGCGGTGAGCATGAGGATCGGCGTGGAGATGTCGCGTGCCCGCAGCGCCTGGCACACGGCGAGCCCGTCCTTGCCGGGCAGGAGCCAGTCGAGCACGATCACGTCGTACTCGTTCACGGCGGCCTGCTCCTCGCCGGCCTCGCCGGTCGGGGCGACGTCGACGACGAACCCTTCCTCCTGGAACCCCTTCGCGAGGAGCTTCGCCGCCTTCCGGTCGTCCTCGATCAAAAGAACCCGCATCTGCCCCATCCTAGCGAAGCGCGGAGCCTTCGGCACGACATGAACAAAAATTCAGGTTCCGCACGAATCTATACGGCGAGCGCGCGACGGCGCCCGGCGACCCTAGCCGACCACCTTACTCCACCGATCGGGGTCGCGGCGGGCGAGAAACGCGAACGCGTGCTTGGGGTCCGAGGCGACCTCTTCCATGATCGCCCTCAACGCGGCGAGGGTCGCGTACGTCACGGCCTCGGCGAACGACCGCTGAAAGACCAGATACGCCTCGTGGTCCTTGCGACGGAGCCAGCTCTTCAGCGTGTTCGGCGTCACGCCGCCGGCCGCTGCGCAGACGGGGATGCTCGCGCCGGTGCACGCCATCGCGATGACCTTCTGCGCCCGAACGCTCGTCAGCGCCGCCGGCCGCCCGCGACCATCCTGCGGGATCGTGGGCAGGACGATGGGGCCGGGCTCGGTCAGCTCCAGGGGGAAATGGACCGATGACGACGAGGAGGCGCCCGTGTCGCGGTCGGACGTCGCGGTTGCCCGAGCGCGCGCGCCGTTCAGCCCGACCGGGCCGGGCCGCCGCGCCGGCGAGGCCCGGCGGTTCTTCTCGAGCACCTCGATGAAGTCGCCGAGGCTCATGGACAAGGTGACCGCGCACGGGGTTTTGGTGAGCCGCTCCGGCCAGCTCGCGCACACCGGCGGTCGATCGCGCATAGCCGCATCTTAGGCGGTCTCGGCTGAAGCTCTCCTGAAGTCGCGCTGAATTTTGCTTCACGCGGAGGAGTCGCTCATGCGCGAGCGCCATACTGAACAAATATTAATCTTAAATTCACGAGTTCTTCAGGCTCGGCTCGCTAGACTCCTCGCAGTATCTCCACGGGCTTGGAGGTCGCGGTGCTCCTTCCCGTCTCCGACCGACTCAAACAGATCCTCGGGACGTCGCCCGCCGCGGGAATCGGCGGAGGCGACGCGCATGCCCTCGCGCGGGATCGCTTGGATGCGTGATCGTCAGGGAGTTGTTGGTGATGTCGGCGTTGAGTGCTGGCGCGGGATTCGATGCTTCTCACCACCACTTGAGGAGGCGGTCATGAGGAGAAGTGTTGTCACCGCAGTACTCGCCTTCGTCATCCTCGCGATGCTGGCTCCGCCAGTCTTCGCGCAGGCGCCCGGCGGCCCGCCGGCGCCGAAGGTGACGATCACCGGGACGTTCGACCAGATCACAGCGGCGGGCCGCAACGTCTACGACGGCAACTTCAGCCGCGACAACGATCGTGAATGGTATGCCCGAACTCGTTTCCGTCCGGACCTCGAGTTCGCGGTCGGCCGGACCAAGGCCGTGCTCGCCATCGAGCTCGACCTGAACTACGGTCAGACCGGCTCGAACGACGGCGGCTTCCCCGGGAACAACGCGGGCACCGCCTGCGGCTTTTCGGGAGGCTGCAAGGGCGCGGGCGCCGCGGGCGGCGGTCTGGACATCAACACCGACGTCGCCGGGCTGTTCGAGATCAAGTGGATCTACACCGAGTTCGACCTGACCGGCAAGGACAGCCTCCTGCCGTTCATCCCGATCCTGACCGTGGCCCGCGCGGGCGGTCAGCCGTTCGGCACGATCGCCAACTACAAGGTGTACTACGCGAACGGCGACTTCGCGGGGTTGGACCTGTACTCGACCTTCACGCCCGACATCAAGAATCACTTGGCGTACGTGATCGTCGAGGATCAGCTGGCCGGCGGTAACCGCACGGCTGCCGCCCAGAACCGCACGAACCGCGGCGAAGACTACGCGTTCATCATCAGCCCCGAGTTCACGCCATTCAAGGGGCTGGACCTGAAGCCGATGTTCTCGTGGTTCCACGCCGACGGGCTGACGTCCGGCTCGTCGCGCCGCAACGCGTTCAACCAGCGCACGAGCGGCGGCACGATGAACGGCGTCGCTGCGTACGCCGGCGCCACTCCCGCCGGCGCCGCCGCCGCCGGCGGCGACGCAACCTATCACGAAGAGCGCTACACGGTCGGTCTCGATGCGCGGTGGCGCGTGGGCCCCTTCGGCCTGGACCCGACGATCTCGTATCAGTGGGGCGCCTACGACACCCAGGCCCTCAGCAACACCACCGGCGCGGCCCAGAAGGTGCGGGGTGACGCGTCCGCCTGGCTGTTCGACGTGATCGGCAGCTATCAGCTGGGGCCGCTGCTTCTCGAGATGCGCGGCACCTACAGCACGGGCAACAAGGCTCGGGACAACCTGTCCCTGAGCAAGCGCTACTACGAACCGCTCGACACGGACACCGGCTTCTGGAGCGGCGGCTGGCTCGGGATCCTCGGCCTCGGCGTCGACTACTTCAACGGTGGTGGCGGCGCCAACATCGGGATGGACAGTCAGATCGGTTACGACCGGTACGGCCGAGGCTCGTTCGGTCTTCGAGCGACGTACAGCCTCACGCCGGCTCTGAGCTTCTATGGCGTCGTCTCGCCCAACTGGACGGCCGAGAAGGTTGACACGAACACCAACTGTGGGACGATCAGCGTGGCCGGGACCAACGCTGGCTGCACGACCCGGGTGGCGCTGGTGGGCGGCACTGGCCGGCCCAGCTTCGCCGAGGGTGACTCGAGCTATCTGGGCACCGAGGTCAACGGTGGGTTCACCTGGCGGTTCGCTCCAAACGCCGCGTTCGACCTGGCCGGCTATTACCTCTTTGCCGGGTCGGCGATGGACCAGGCAGAGGTGCTGAACGGTGTCATCGCGAACCGCGCCGCGAAGGACGGTTACTACGCCGCCGCGCGCGTGAGGCTGTCCTTCTAGGCCAGCTCTCGGTCCGCGAAGTCATTGCGGGGCATGGGCGGTCGCTCATGCCCCGCTTCATTTCGTCCATTTCGTCCATTCCTTGACTCTCCCTACCCCCTGGGCTAGCCTCGGGCTGATGCTGGCGTCAGTACCCGCATGAGCCTATCCGCGGCTCGTATCGTCGCCCTCGGTGTCCTCGTCGCGTTGTGGGGCTCCGGGACGTCGGGAGCCCAGACCGCGGCGCCCAGTCTCGGTGTGTTCGTCGATCAGGTGCAGGCCCTCTTTCCCAAGGTGGACGGCGAGGTGATCGAGGTCCAGAACGGGACCGTGACCTTCGGGATCGGCAGTAAGGACGGCCTCGTGGCCGGTGTCGAGCTGGCCCTCTACCGGCAGGGCCGCGAGCTCAAGCACCCGAAGACCGGTGAAGTTCTCGGCCGGACGGAGCAGGCGCTCGGTCGGCTGTCCGTGCAACAGGTGTTCGAGGCCTACTCCACCGGGACGGCCAGCCAGGGGAGCGAGGTGCAGCCGGGCGATCGAGCGAGGATCTCGGCCGGGAAGATCAAGCTGAGCGTGGTGCCGCTCGTCGAGCCGGGCGTCAAGGAAGCCCTGGCCGATGCGGCGGTCCACGAGATAATCGACGGTCTCAATCGAACCGGCCGCTTCCAGATCGGTCTGGGCGATGCGATCGGCGTGTGGATCAACCAGCAGGGCACCAAGCGCGACGACGTGCTGGCCGGCAAGGGGCTCGACGCCGTGGCGGAGCGCTTCAAGGTGGACAATCTCCTGATCGTCGCGTTCTCGCGCGTCCAGGCAAAGCCGTACATGGACATCCGCCTGTTCAGCTTCCCCGGGGCGAGCGCCCGCCTGAACACCGCGCTCTTCGTGCCGGCCTCGATCAAGCCGGCGGTCAAGGGCGACTACTCGGGGTCCGGCCAGAAGAAAGACAGCCAGACGCCGAATCAGCAGCGCTCGTTTCTCGCGCGGCTCCTCTACGGCGAGCTCGACGCCGGCACGTACTCGAGCGGCGAGCAGGCGATCCCCCTGAAAGAAGTCGCGAAATTCCCGTTCATCATCGCCTCGATGGACATCGCGGTCGGGTCGAAGGACAGGGTTACGCGCATGGTGATCACGGACGGCGAGAAGGTCTGGCTCTACCGGATCACGCCGGAGCGCGTCCTCGAGCCGGAGTGGACGTACAAGACCGACAGCCGCGCGCGGGTCTTCAGCGTCCAGCTCGCCGAGCTGTCCAACGACAGCACCATCCACGTCGTGGTCAACCGCTACAGCGCGATCCAGGCGATCCTGGTCAACTCGCTGATCCTGGCGAGCAAGGACCAGAAGCCGGTCGTCGCTGTCGACGAGGTGAACGATATCCTCATCGCCGTGGACGCGAACGGCGACGGCGTGAAGAAGACGCTCTGGTCGCAATCGTTCGCCCAGACGGGTTTCTTCAAGCAGGGCGACGCCACACGCATGACCATTCGAAACGGCAAGCTCGCTACGGACGGAAAAGTCCGGGTCCCGAGCAGCTTCCGGGCGACGGGCGCGGTCTACAGCAACATCAACGGCAAGGGCGAGCGCGCCCTGGCGTTCATCGATGAATACAATCGGTTGCGGATCACGATCGGCCCGGACGAGCCGTTCCGAAGCGCGACGCCGGTTGGGACCGGCATGGCCAAGCTCGGCGTCGAGACGCAGATTGAGAAGGGCGGCCGGACGTACGTGTACTCCCCGGAGCCGATGCCGCTTTCCGTGGACCTGGACGGCGACGGCATCGAAGAGATCGTGGTGCCGCAGAACCAGATCCCCGGGCGGCTCGCGGTCGTCTACAAGGGCCCGGGTGGCTACCGGTTCCAGACCGTCAATTCCGGCTTCGAGGGCACGGTGATGGCTCTCGGCGCCGTTCCGGGCGAGGGCGGGCCTCCGTCGCTGGTTGCCGCCGTGGTCCGTTACACGAACTTTCGTCAAACCGAGGGCGAGACGCAGATCATCATGACGACCTCCTCGGAGTGAGCCCGGCACGCGTCCGTCCGTCGGCCTGACCTCGTTGCGCCTTCCCCTATGATCCCGCGTCACCCGACCGCGCCCGCGATGGTCTATCCGCTCATTTCCGTCCGCGGGTCGGAGGGGCCGTGAAGCTCGATACGGCACCGCCGCGCGGCATGAAGGACCTGCTGCCGCCCGAGGTCGAGCTTCGCGATCGTGCCTCCGCCACGATCCTGTCGACGTACCAGCGCTACGGCTTTCGTCGTGTCGAGACGCCGGCGCTCGAGGATCTGAAGCTCCTGCTGGGCAGCGGCGGGGGCGAGAACGAGAAGCTGATCTACAAGGTCCTGAAGCGAGGCGCCAAGCTGGATGCGGCGACGACGCGGGGCGAGGACGACCTCGCCGATCTCGGGCTTCGGTTCGATCTCACGGTGCCGCTCGCGCGATACTACGCCCACAACCGAGCGACCTTGCCGGACCCGTTCAAGGCGATCCAGATCGGCCCCGTCTGGCGAGCCGAGCGGCCGCAGAAGGGCCGCTTCCGCCAGTTCACCCAGTGCGACATCGACATCCTCGGCGTCGCCTCGGAGATCGCCGAGATCGAGCTCATCCTGGCGACGTCGGCCGCTCTGGTCGCGCTCTGCCTCGAGCGGCCGAGGATCCGCGTGAACGACCGGCGCATCCTGTCCGCGATGGCCACGCACTGCGGCGTCGACGCCCGTCGCCACGGCGAGTTCTTCGTCATCCTGGACAAGCTGGACAAGATCGGGCGGGAGGGAGTCGAGCGCGAGCTGCGCGAGGCGGGCCACGACGACGCGGGGATCGCCAAGCTCTTCGACCTCTTCCTCTCGACCGAGGATCGCTCGCCCGACGGGAAGCTTGAGCGGCTGGCCGCGACCATCCCGGCGACCGCCGAGGCCGTCGAGGGCCTGCGCACGATCGTGCGAGCGGTCGCACGGGAGGCGAGCGACCGCGCGACCCTGGAGTTCGATCCGAGCCTGGTGCGCGGCATGGGCTATTACACTGGCCCCATCTTCGAGGCCGTCCACGGCGGAGGCACGGCGGCGATCGCCGGCGGCGGGCGATACGATCGGATGGTCGGCCGGCTCCTCGGCGACGACGTCCCGGCCTGCGGTTTCTCGATCGGATTCGAGCGGGTGGTGTCGATCCTCGAAGAGCGGAGCGAAGTCGCCGAATCGTCGCGCGAGCGCATCGCGTTTCTGTTCGATCGAGACGATCGGCTGACCGATGTGGTGGCCGCCGCCGCCCGACTACGGAGCGGGGATCGCGTCGTGTCGCTGACGCTCAAGCGGAAGAACCTCGCCAAGCAGCTCGACGATCTGGCCGCCGAGGGATTCGGCGCGTACGCGGTGCTCCGGCCGGGCTCCGAGGCTCCAGAGATCAAGCCGCTGGCGCGCCGGGCGGCGGGCGGGGACCGACCCAATGGCTGACCTCAGGACGCACACCTGCGGCGAGCTGCGGCGTGAGCACGCCGGCGCCACGGTTCGGCTCTCGGGCTGGGTTCACCGCAAGCGCGACCACGGCAGCCTGTTGTTCCTCGATCTCCGGGACCACTACGGGATCACGCAATGCGTGCTCGACAGCTCGAGCCCGCTGTTCAAGGTCGCCGAGCCGCTGCGCCTCGAGAGCGTGATCACCGTGGCGGGCAAGGTCGTTCCGCGCGCGCCCGCCGCGGTCAACCCGAAGCTGCCGACCGGCGAGATCGAGCTCTCGGTCGCCGAGCTGATCGTGCAGTCGCCGGCGGATCCCCTGCCGCTCCAGGTCAACACCGACGCCGAGTTTCCCGAGGAGACGCGCCTGCGCTACCGCTTCCTCGATCTGCGGCGCGAGAAGCTCCACCGGAACATCCTGCTGCGAAGCCGCATCATCACGTCGATGCGGCGCCGGATGATCGAAGCGGGCTTCGTCGAGTTCCAGACGCCGATCCTCACGTCGAGCTCGCCTGAGGGAGCCCGGGACTACCTGGTGCCGAGCCGGGTACACCCCGGAAAGTTCTACGCGCTGCCGCAAGCGCCCCAGCAGTTCAAGCAGCTCCTGATGACCGCCGGGTTCGACCGCTACTTCCAGATCGCGCCCTGCTTCCGCGACGAGGACGGCCGCGCCGACCGCTCGCCGGGAGAGTTCTATCAGCTCGACTTCGAGATGGCCTTCGTCACGCAGGAGGACGTCTTCGCGGCGATCGAGCCGGTCCTGCAGGGCGTCTTCGAGGAGTTCGGGGACGGCGCCGCTGTGACGCCGGCGCCGTTCCCGCGAATCGCGTTCGACGAGGCGATGAGGAAGTACGGGACCGACAAGCCCGATCTCCGCAATCCCATCGTGATCGCCGACGTGACCGACGTCTTCCGCGGCTCGAGCTTCTCGGCGTTCGCGACGGCGGTGGCGGCGGGGGCCGTCGTCCGCGCGGTGCCGGCGCCTGGGGCATCGGCGCAGCCGCGGAGCTTCTTCGACAAGCTCGGGCAGTGGGCGCGCGACCAGGGAGCGCCGGGCCTCGGATACGTCGTCCGCGGCGAGGGCGGCGCGAAGGGGCCTCTCGCGAAATTCCTCGACGGGGACCGGCTCGGCCGACTGGTGGCGGCGACCGGCGCCCGCGACGGCGACGCGGTGTTCTTCGTCTGCGACAAGAAGCCCGCGGTCGAGAAGCTCGCCGGCCGCGTCCGGGTCCGGCTCGGTGAGGAGCTCGGCCTCATCGAGGCCAACGCGTTCCGCTTCTGCTGGGTGACGGACTTCCCGATGTACGAGCTGAACGAGGACACCGGGAAGATCGAGTTCAGCCACAACCCGTTCTCGATGCCGCAGGGCGGGCTCGAGGCGCTGGAGCACGCCGACCCCCTGACGATCAAAGCCTATCAGTACGACATCGTGTGCAACGGCGTCGAGCTCTCGAGCGGCGCGATCCGTAACCACCGGCCGGATATCATGTACAAGGCGTTCGCGCTCGCCGGGTACGGGCGCGAGGAGGTCCAGGCGCGGTTCGGCGGCATGCTGAACGCGTTCAAGTTCGGCGCACCGCCCCACGGCGGCTCGGCGCCGGGTATCGACCGGATCGTGATGCTCCTCGCCGGCGAGACGAACATCCGTGAGGTCATCGCGTTCCCGATGAACCAGCAGGCCCAGGACCTCCTGATGGGAGCGCCCGGGCCCGTGCCGCCCGAGCGGCTGAAAGAATTGCACCTCAAGCTCGATTTGCCGAGTGAAGACTCGGGGAAGGACCCCAGGCGTTGAACGAAACTGCGATCACGCGCCGGATCTCGCTGGCCCAGGACCTCGACCTGCTCCCACTTCTCGGCCGCAACGACGACCACCTCAAGACGCTCGAGTCGGAGCTCGACATCCGCATCGTCGCCCGCGGCCACGACATCATGCTGAAGGGCGACGAGCGCCAGGTGAAGAAGGCCGAGCGCGCGCTGGTTCAGCTCGCGGAGCTGGTCCGCGCCGGCGCGCCGCTGCGCGCGGGGGAGGTCCGCGCGGCGCTCCGGATGCTCTCGGACGACGACCAGGCCGACCTCAAGAGCGTGTTCGCCGACTCGATCCCGGTGCCGTCGCGCAAGAAGTGGGTCGCGCCGAAGTCGGTCAACCAGAAGCGCTACGTCGACGCCATCCGCAACCACGACATGGTCTTCGCCATCGGCCCGGCGGGGACCGGCAAATCGTTCCTGGCGGTGGCCATGGCGGTGGCGGCGCTGATGAAGCGCGAGGTCGCGCGGATCGTCCTGACGCGGCCGGCGGTCGAGGCGGGGGAGCGGCTCGGCTTCCTGCCGGGAGATCTCTACGAGAAGGTCCACCCGTACCTGCGGCCGCTTTACGACGCGCTCTACGACATGCTCGAGACGGAGCGGGTGACCACCTTCATGGAGAAGGGCTCGATCGAGATCGCGCCGCTCGCCTACATGCGGGGCCGCACCTTGAACGACTCCTTCATCATCCTCGACGAGGCGCAGAACAGCACCGCGGAGCAGATGAAGATGTTCCTCACGCGCCTGGGCTTCAACTCGAAGATGGTGATCACCGGCGACGTGACCCAGGTCGATCTGCCGGCGTCGCGCGGCTCCGGGCTGATCGAGGTGCAGTCGGTGCTTCGTGGGGTCCCCGGCATCGGCTTCGTCTTCTTCGACGACGGCGACGTGGTCCGCCACCAGCTCGTGTCGGCGATCGTCAGGGCGTACGACGCCCACGAGGCCCGCAAGGGCGACCGCGGACCCACGCCCACCGCGAAGTGATGTCGGCGGCCGTTACGAATCGTCAGGCTCGCGTGCGAGTGTCGCGGGCGCGCCTCGCCCGGGCCGTCGAGCGCGCCCTGACCGCGCTGGGCCGCGCCGCCGGTGACGTCGACGTGCTCGTGGTGGACGATCCGGCGATCAAGCGGCTCAACCGGATTCACCGGGGCGTTGACCGGCGCACGGACGTGCTGGCCTTTCCGCTCGAGACGCCGGGGCCGAGCCCGCTCGTCGGCCAGATTGTGATCTCGGCCGAGACGGCCCGGCGCCAGGCGCGCCGCCTCGATATTCCGCTCGCGACCGAGCTCGACCTGCTCGTCACGCACGGCGTCCTTCATCTGGTCGGCTACGACGACCGCGATCCGGTCGAGGCGCGCCTGATGCACGAGCGCGAGCGCCAGATCCTCTCGACCGGTCGCCGCCAGCCGCCGGCCCGACTCTGGCACGGCCTCCTGGATTCCCCGCCATCGGTCTCGGTCTCACCGATGTCACCGTGATGCCCGGCCGCGCCGGATTCGTGTCGCTCATCGGCCGGCCCAACGCTGGGAAATCCACGCTTCTGAACCGCCTGGTCGGTGAGAAGCTCTCGATCGTCTCCCCGCGGCCGCAGACGACCCGGAACCGCATCACCGGCATCAAGAATCTGCCGGACGCGCAGGTGATATTCGTCGATACGCCCGGGCTGTACCCGGCCGACGGCAAGCTCGGCGACTTCATGTTGAAGACCGCGCATCGCGCCGTCGAGGACGTCGACCTGGTCTGCCTCGTCGTCGACGCGTCGACGGGGGACGGCCCCGACCCGATCGTCCTCGACCCGTTGCGCGCCTACACGGGGCCGGTCTTCTGCGTGCTGAACAAGACCGATCGGGTCCGTCCCAAGAGCCGGATGCTCCCGCTCATCGAGACGTGGCGGCGCGGCCATGCGTTTGCCGAGATCGTGCCCGTCTCCGCCACGGCCGGGACCTATTGCGATCGTCTCCTCGAGCTGATCGTCGGCAGGGTGCCCGAGCACCCGCCGTTCTTCCCGGCGGACGCGACGAGCGACCAGCCCGAGACCTTTTATGTCGCCGAGACGATCCGCGAGAAGATCTTCCATCTCACTCGGCAAGAGGTCCCGTACGCGGTCGCGGTCCGGGTCGAGGAGCTCACGGAGCGCGAGCGTCCCGCCTGCCTGTACGTCAGGGCGACCGTGTTCGTCGAGCAGGACTCGCAGAAGGGAATCCTCATCGGCAAGGGGGGCGCCATGCTGAAGCAGATCGGCACGGCCGCCCGGCGCGACCTCGAGGCGTTCTTCGGCATCAAGGTGTTCCTCGAGTCGACCGTGGAAGTGCGCCGGCACTGGCGCCGCGACGAGCGCGCCCTGCGCGAGTTCGGATTCCTGCTGACGTCCTGATGCTCGCCAAGACCGCCGCGGTCGTGATCGGGTCGTTTCCGCTGGGGGAGAGCGACCGCCTCGTCACCTTCTATTCGCGCGACTTCGGCAAGATCCGCGGCGTCGCCAAGTCCGCCCGGCGCATGCGCTCGCGATTCGGCAGCGCGCTCGAGCTCTGCACGCTCGGCGAGCTGGTCTTCTTCGACAGCGGACGCAGCGAGCTGGTCCGCGTCGACCACTTCGACATCACGCGCCCGTTCGACCGCGTGCGAGAAAATCTAGAGAAGTTGGCGCAGGCGGCGTGGATGATCGAGTGCGTGGCGCGACTGACCGCCGAGCGCGACCGGCACGCCGCCCTGTTCGGGCTGCTGGTCCGCGGCCTCCGGGCGTTCGACGGCCCGCGGCCGCCCACTCGCGTGGCGATTGCGTTCGGCGTGCGGTGCGTCGAGGCGCTCGGCCATCGGCCCCGGCTCGATGCATGCATCGCCTGCGGACGAGCCTACCCGTTTCCGCGGCCGGCCCTCGGCGACGGGGGTGTACTCTGTGAAGCGTGTGCGCGCCCGGGTGGGGATGCGCTGGCCATCTCGCCCGCGACGATCGGCGCCTTCGAGCGTCTCCGCTCGGTGTCCTGGGACGAGGCGCTGGCGATGCCGCTCGGCCGGGCGGAAGCCGAGCTCCCGGCCCTGCTGGAGGCGCAGGTCGCGCGCCTCATCGGCCACCCGACACGCTCCACCAAGTTCCAGCGAGAGGTTCAACGGCTCCTATGAACATGGACGTCCTGGTTTCGCTGTCGAAGCGGCGCGGCTTCGTCTTCCAGTCGAGCGAGATCTACGGGGGCACGGGCTCGTGCTGGGACTACGGTCCCCTGGGCGTGGAGCTCAAGAACAACATCAAACGCGTGTGGTGGCGTGACTTCGTGCAGAGCCGCGCGGACATGGTCGGCATCGACGCGTCGATCCTCATGCACCCGACGGTGTGGAAGGCGAGCGGCCACCTGGATCTTTTCACCGATCCCATGGTCGACTGCCGCGAGTGCAAGCATCGCTTCCGCGCCGATCACGTGGACGAGTCGCCATGGGTCCACTACTGCCCCGCCACCAAGGGCAACAAGTTCACGATCCCGGCGGGCGAGCCGTGCGGCCACTGCGGACAGCGACGGACGCTTTGTCCCAATTGCGGCAGGGGCCAGCTGACGGCGCCGCGCCAGTTCAACCTGATGTTCAAGACGTTCATGGGCCCCGTCGAAGACGAGGCGGCGGTCACCTATCTCCGTCCCGAGACCGCGCAGGCGATGTTCGTCAACTTCGACAACGTGCTGCAGTCCATGCGGCTCAAGCTCCCGTTCGGCATCGCCCAGGCCGGCCGATCGTTCCGGAACGAGATCACGCCGGGCAACTTCATCTTCCGCACGCGCGAGTTCGAGCAGATGGAGATCGAGTACTTCGTCAATCCGAACGATCGTGTCGACGGGCGTCCGGCCGACGAGTACTGGCACGAGCGGTGGATCGAGGACTGCATGGCGTGGTTCCGGCGCTACGGACTCTCGGCCGACAATCTGCGCCTGCGCGAGCACGAACGCGACGAGCTGGCGCATTACGCGAAACGGACGGTCGACATCGAGTACAGGTTCCCGATCGGCTGGAGCGAGCTGATGGGAATCGCCAACCGCACCGACTACGACTTGAAGCAGCACGCCAAGTGGAGCGGCAAGTCACTCTCGTACTTCGACGAGGAGCGCAAGGAGCACGTGGTGCCCTACGTCGTCGAGCCTGCCGCCGGCGTGGACCGCGCGCTGCTCGCCTTCATGGCCGACGCCTACCGGGAGGAAGAGGTGCGCGGCGAGAAGCGGGTGGTCCTCAAATTCCACCCTGAGCTGGCGCCGATCAAAGTCGCCGTGCTGCCGCTTCTGAAGAAGCGCGACGACATCGTGCGCGTCGCGCACACGATCCGGGCCGACCTCGCCAGGCATTGGCGCGTCGTCTACGACGACACGGCGGCCATCGGTCGGCTCTATCGGCGTCAGGACGAGGTCGGTACGCCCTACTGCGTGACGGTCGACGTCCAGACCGTCGGGGCCAGCGAGCGCGGAGAGGCGGGCGACTCCCGAGTGACCATCCGCGATCGGGACTCGATGGAGCAGGTGAGGGTGCCGATCGCGGAGCTCGGCACAGTGTTCCGTGAGCTTCTCGACGGCGCGCCGTGGTCCCAGGTCGCGCGGCGCTACCCCGCGCCGGCGACTAGGGCGTCTGGCCCTTGAGGGGAGAGTTGGCGGCCGACGGGGTGCCCAGTACGGGCACCGGACTGGTCGGCGGGTTCGGCGCTGACGGCTGCCCGGGCGCGGAGCTCGGTGGCTGTGGCGTCACGGCCGGCAGCGTCGCGGCCGACGGCGTCGAGGCCTGGGGCGCCGCGGCCGGCGGCGACGAGGCCGGCGGCAGCGCCTGGACTCTGGGCTGCCCCACACCGTTGCACGCCATCCCCGACTCGGTGCCCTTGACGAACGCCATCGGCACGGGCCGGAGGCACTCACCCGATGCGTCTTCGTCGACGAGCATCGATACGACGTGGTCGGGAACCGGGAAATCTTCTTTGGGGCTATTGCCGAGAACTTTGCCCATGTAGGTGACCCAGATCGGAACCGCGACGCGAGAGCCGGTCTCGTCCTTGCCGAGACTGCGCGGCCGATCGTAGCCGACCCACACACCCGTGGCGAGCCGCGGCGTGAACCCGACGAACCAGGCATTCGAGTAGTCGTTGGTCGTCCCGGTCTTCGCAGCGACCGGGCGGCCCAGGCCCTTCGCCGCCTGGCCGGTGCCGCGCTCGACCACGCCGCGGAGCATCTGCGTGATCACGTAGGCCGTTTCGGGCGCCAGCGCCTCGCGGCCTTCGGGGACGTGCTCCTCGAGGAGCTTGCCCTGCGCGTCGGTGACGTAGCGAATCGTCACCGGAGGCATCCAGACGCCCTGGTTGGCGAGCGTGCCGTAGGCCGACGTTATCTCGAGGAGTGAAACGTCCGAGGTGCCGAGCGCCAGGCTCAGATTGACGTCGAGCGGGCTCGTGATGCCCAGGCGCCGCGCGACCTGGATGGTCTTCGCGAGTCCGATTCGCTCCTGAAGCTTGACGGTCACCACGTTCACGGACTCCTCGATGGCCTGCTGGAGCGTGGTGGCCCCGCGGAACTTGCGATCGTAGTTCTCGGGCTTCCAGACCTGGCCGTTCTTGCCGACGGCGAAAGACACCGGCGAGTCCTCGATCTGCGAGGCGGGGGTGAATCCAGCCTCGAGCGCGGCGATGTAAATGAACGGCTTGAACGCGGAGCCAGGCTGCCGCTTGGCCTGCACCGCCCGATTGAACTCGCTGCGGAAGAAGTCGGATCCGCCGACCATGGCCTTCACGTAGCCGGTCTGCGGCTCGACGGTGACCACCGCGCCCTCGGGCGTTTCTCCCGGACGGCCCTGCGGCGAGCCGGTACGGCCCTGCAGCGCCTTCAGGCCTTCGCGGAGCGACTGCTCGGCGGTGAGCTGCATCGTCGGGTTCAGGGTCGTGTAGACGTTGAGGCCACCCTTGAGGACCAGGTCGGGCCCGTACTTCGCTTCGAGCGTCTGCTGGACGTAGTCGATGAAGTACTGGCCGGTCGTCCGGCGCCGCTCCGGCGGGATCAGGCCGAGGTCGGTCTTCGCCAGGCGCTTGGCCTCCTCGTCCTTGATGGTCCCGAAGTCGACCATCCGTCGCAGCACGACCTCGCGCCGGCGCTTGGCCGCCTCGGGCCGCTCGAACGGCGAGTAATTCGTCGGCGCCCGCGGCAGTCCGGCGAGCAACGCCGATTCGCGCACGGTCAACTCGGAGACGCTCTTGCCGAAGTAGGTCCGCGCCGCCGCCTCGACCCCGTACGAGCCGGAGCCGAAGTAGACCTGGTTCAGGTACATCTCAAGGATCCGGTCCTTGGAGTATCGCCGCTCGAGCTCCATGGCCAGGACGGCCTCTCTGAGCTTCCGCTCGAGGCTTTTGTCAGGAGTGAGAAAGAGCACCTTCGTGAGCTGCTGGGTGATGGTGCTCCCGCCCTCGACGATCCGTCCGCGTCGGTAGTTCTGAACCACCGCCCGCGCCACCCCGATCGGGTCGATCCCCCAGTGCGAGTAGAACCGGCGGTCTTCGGTGGCTAGGATCGCGTCGCGCAGCGACTGGGGGATCTGCGCGAGGGGCACCAGGATGCGGCGCTCCACGTGCAGCTCGGTGATCGCCTCGTCGTTGTCGTCGTAGATCTTGGTGCCCTGGATGGGCTGCAACGTCTCGAGGGCGGAGACCGAGGGGAGCGAGCGAGGGAGAATCGTGAAAGCCCAGAGCGCTGCGACGCCCAGGACCAGCAGGCCGAGCAGGGTCAGACCCCCGATGCCGATGAGCACCCGGCGGAACCAGCGGCGGCGCCACAGCGGAGGCTTCGGAGGGCGGCCCGTCGCGACAGCCATCACCCGAACATTATAGGCCCCCGAGGGCCCAGGAACCGCTCGTTGCCTTGCACCCCTAGAATCGCTGTGATACAACGCCGATGCCTTGAGCCTCGTGGAATTCCGCTCCGTCGACGAGCAGCTTCCGATCATCAGACGAGGGGCCGCCGACATCATCGTGGAGGCCGAGCTCGTCCAGAAGCTCGAGCGCTCTCGCCGCACCCGGACGCCGCTCCGGGTCAAGCTCGGACTCGACCCGACCGCGCCGGATCTGCATCTGGGGCACACGGTGGTGCTGCGGAAGCTCCGGGACTTCCAGGACCTCGGTCATCAGATCATCGTGATCATCGGCGACTTCACCGGATTGATCGGCGATCCGACCGGGCGCTCGGAGACCCGCAAGCCGCTCACACGCAACGAGATCCTCGCGAACGCGGAGACGTACCGCGCGCAGCTCGGCAAGGTCATCGACATGGCGCGCACGCGTGTCGAGTTCAACTCGACGTGGCTCGGCCGGTTGACCTTCGAGAACGTCATCCGCGAAGCGGCGAATCTGACGGTGGCGCGCATGCTCCAGCGCGAGGACTTCGCCGCGCGCTACATCGCCGAGCGGCCGATCAGCCTGCACGAGTTCCTGTATCCGATCGCGCAGGCGTACGACTCGGTCGCGCTGAACGCCGACGTCGAGATGGGAGGCACCGATCAGACCTTCAATCTGCTGGTCGGCCGCGACCTGCAGCGCGCACACGGCCAGGAGCCGCAGATCGCGCTGACGGTGCCGCTGCTCGAGGGGCTCGACGGCGTGCAGAAGATGTCCAAAAGCTACGGCAACTACGTCGGCATCAACGAGAAGCCGGAGGACATCTACGGCAAGCTCATGTCGGTCTCGGACGCGATGATGTGGCGCTACTTCGAATTGCTCACGCGCGTTCCGGAATCCGAGATCGGCGCGCTCCGGTCCGGGCATCCGATGGAGGCCAAGAAGCGCCTCGCCCGGACGATCACCGCGCAGTATCACGGCGAGCGTGGCGCCGTCGACGCGGAGGAGCATTTCGCGCGCGTTCACCAGCAGCGCGACATGCCCGAGGAGATCGAAACGGCTCGCGTGCCGGCGAGCGGAGCGGCCGGCGGCAAGGGATTTCCGCCCAAAGGCTCAGCATGGCCGGTCTGGCTCGTGCTCAAGGAAGCGGGGCTCGTGCCGTCGACGTCCGAAGCGCGGCGCATGATCCAGCAGGGCGCGGTGGAAGTCGATCGCCGCCGGGTCGCGAGCACCGAAGAGACGCTCGCCCCCGGGGGGGCGTACCTGATCCAGGTGGGCAAACGGCGCTTCAAACGCGTCGTCCTCGAGGGGGCTGGCTAAGAGCTTGACAAGCCTCGGGGTGATCCGTATAGTCAGGCGTTGCCTCGCGGAGACGTGGGGCAGTCAGCAGTAAGCCCGGTCACTTCCAAGCTGACCGTAGTGCTCTTTGAAAGCCAAATATGCTACTGGCTCACCGAAAAGGTGTGAGCACCATCCGGTTCTAACGAGTACCTTGCGCTCGGCCGAGTGACTGCAATGTAGTTCGCAGTAACACGTTCGAGCTTGAGGACCAGGTTCATCGCTTCTTTTGGCGAGTTTGATCCTGGCTCAGAGCGAACGCTGGCGGCGTACTTAACACATGCAAGTCGTACGAGGATCGCCGGGTTAGCAATAATTCGGCGGTTCGAGTGGCGTACGGGTGAGTAACACGTGGGTAACCCACCCTTGAGACCGGGATACCCTCTCGAAAGGGAGGCTAATACTGGATACGTTCCCCGGGACGCAAGATCTGGGGAGGAAAGGTGGCGAAAGCTGCCGCTCTTGGAGGGGCTCGCGGCCTATCAGCTAGTTGGTGAGGTAACGGCTCACCAAGGCTATGACGGGTAGCTGGTCTGAGAGGACGACCAGCCACACGGGAACTGAGACACGGTCCCGACTCCTACGGGAGGCAGCAGTGGGGAATTTTCCGCAATGGGCGAAAGCCTGACGGAGTGACGCCGCGTGGGGGACGAAGGCCTTCGGGTCGTAAACCCCTGTCAGAGGGAAAGAAGGGTGTCGGCGTGAACAGCGCCGGCACTTGACGGTACCTTCAGAGGAAGCCCCGGCCAACTCTGTGCCAGCAGCCGCGGTAAGACAGAGGGGGCAAGCGTTGCTCGGAATCACTGGGCGTAAAGGGCGCGTAGGCGGGATGGCAAGTCGGTCGTGAAATCCTTCGGCTCAACCGAAGAACGTCGGCCGATACTGCCGTTCTTGAGGGATGCAGAGGAGATTGGAATTCCCGGTGTAGC